>ERZ795053.770-NODE-770-length-40798-cov-10.549690_pt1 | contig 40798 bp, 38 predicted proteins | sample MGYA00375137_ERZ795053 | MGnify/ENA primary metagenome ERZ795053 (study PRJEB30182, sample SAMN05720284) | activated sludge metagenome | isolation source: Anaerobic digester | place: Hong Kong | collected 2014-12-17 ... | reverse complement strand
CTAACCGGAGTGCCGTGTCTCTAACCAAGATGCCGATCTCTAACCGGAGTGCCGATGACCACCCCGAGGCTGGCCGGGCCCAGTCGCTACCGTGACCAACGTGCCCGGGCAGAACCGCTAGTCGTCGCTGGCTTGCGGTGGGGCCTCGGACACCTCGGGGATCTCAGTAATGTTCCCCGGCAGGTGCTGCTCGATCGCGTCTTCAGGCGTCGAATACGCCTCTTCGTCGAGGGGGACCTCTTCATCGTTCGACTCGGTCATGACCGGCGACTACCCGCCTGGCCCGCCGCTAACTCTCGTCGACGGGCTCCCCGCTCGCCCGCTTCTCGCGATACATGCCGGCGTCGGCGTTCACCAGCGCCTGGTCGATGTCGTCGCCGGGTCCGAAATCGGCGAAACCGATCGACAGTTTGGCGTCGATGAGTCCCACCGAGGTCCGGATCGGCTGTGTGCAGACCACCCGGCGAATGCGGTCGGCGATCATCCGTGCCTGTCCGAGCGTGGCATCCGTGAGAACGACGAATTCGTCCCCGCCCCAGCGGCCCACGGCGTCCTTGGACTGCGTACAGGAGCGCACGCGGCCCGCGACGGCCTTGAGAAGGTCGTCACCCGCGCGGTGTCCGAGGGTGTCGTTGACCTGCTTCATGTCATCGACGTCGAACATGATGACCGAGCCGCTGGAGCCTGCGCGTTCCACGAACTCGAGGGCGATCCCGCGTCGGTTGAGCACCCCGGTCAGCCAGTCGGTGTTGGCGTCGCGCTTGGCCTTCTCCGCGTCGGCGGCGGCCAACTGGGCCTGTGCGAGTTCCCGCTTCGCGGCGGCTGCCACGGCTCCCGCGCCGACGACTGCCAGGATCCCCAGCCGTATGTACTGCGCTGGGACGTTGCCGTCGGCGGCGATCAGTCCGAATCCCGCAGCGGCGAACCAGGTGATCGTGGCCACGATCCCGGTGACCTTCGGGGTTGCGAACACGGCACTGAGCATCGGGACCACGACCAGCACGCCGACGAAAGCCGTCTTTGGGCCCTCGAGCCAGTCGATGAGGAGGATCAGGAAGGTCAGCGTCAGCGGTAATCCCGCAGACCACAGCCACGTCGATGTGTTTCCCCCTGGCCGGGACATGGCCGTCACCTTCCCGCTCTGGGCGGATCTACTCACGTTGTACGACTCCAGCGTGTGTCCGCAGGTTCCGCCCAGGCGAGTCTACGCCCGCGCGTTAACCCGTTCGGGTGACAATGGCGGCTCGATACGATGCAGATGTGCCAAGAATCGTGCTCACCGCCATCGGCGACGATCGCGCCGGGTTGGTGGCTGCCCTGTCCGAGGTCGTGGCAGCCCACGGCGGGAACTGGGAACGCAGTCAGATGGCCGAACTTGCGGGCAAGTTCGCCGGGATCGTGGTCGTGTCGGTACCGGACGAGCGCGCGGAGCAGATGACCCGGGCCCTGCGCTCGCTCGGTGGCCTGCTGGAGGTGTCTGCCCACCCGGGGGCGGAGATGGACACCGCCGCCGATGCCGTCTTGACGATCGACCTGCTGGGTACGGACCGTCCTGGCATCGTGCTCGAGGTGTCCGGGGTCCTCAATCGTCATCAGTTGTCGATCGAGACCATCGAGACGATGACCCGCGAGGCGCCCATGGCGGGGGGCCAGTTGTTCGAGGCGCACGTGGTGGTGCGGGTTCCAGTCGCCGCCGACCTGCCAGCGGTGCGGGCGGATCTCGAGCGACTGGCCGACGAGTTGTTGGTGGACATCGCTGTTGGGCAGTAGCGGACCGACCTGCCTGGTTGAGTGTCGCGCGGTTACCGATTTCGGGGCGCCCAGCCCGTAACGGCGCAACAGTCAACCTGGCTGGTGCGCGGATCGCAACTTCGTAACAATCGTTACGAAGGACAGCCCAACCCGCTCCTACCCCGTTTAGCCTGTGCGCGTATCCAACTGCTCTGGAGGAGCCCATGCGCCGGATGATCGCCACCGCCACAGCCACCGCCTTCGTGGGAGCGGCCCTTCTCGCCACGCCGGCGCAGGCCGCGAAGAAGGACGGCGGGGACCTCAAGGTGATGACCCAGAACCTGTACCTGGGAGCCGACCTCTTCCCGGCGGTCGAGGCTGCATCGCAAGGCACGACGGCGTTCCTGCTGGCCGCTGCGAAGGTCTACCAGGAAGCGATGGCCTCGGACTTCGAGACGCGCGCCGCGCAACTCGCGAAGACGATCAAGGCCAAGAAGCCGGCGCTCATCGGTCTGCAGGAGGTCACGAACTGGGCCGCGGGCCGGACCAACGAGGGTCCCGCCCTGCAGAGCCAGGACTTCCTCAAGATCCTGAACAAGGCGCTCAAGGCCGAAGGGCTGTCCTACAAGGTCGTCGGGATCAGCAACAACGCATTTCTCGGGCCGTTCCCGTACATCGACCCCGCGAGTTCGTGTGGCGCCCCGGTCGATGACAACCCCACGAACTGGGACTGCCGGATCTCGATGACGGACCGCGACGTCATCCTGGTCAACACGCGCGCCAAGGGCCTGAGCTACAAGAAGAAGTCCGTGAAGTCGGGCCTCTACAAGGCCCAGCAGACCTTCCAGATCGGCACCCGGACCATCTCCTTCTCACGCGGATGGGTCTACGTGGACATGACCTACAAGGGCGCGAAGTTCCGCTTCGCCAACACCCACCTCGAGGTGGGCGGTGAGTCCGAGGCCATCCAGCAGAAGGAAGGCAAGGAGTTCGTCAAGATCGTGCGCAAGGGCGCGAAGAACGTCATCGCCACCGGCGACTTCAACACCGACGCGTACGGGACCTACTCGCCGAAGACCTACCAGCAGTTGACGAAGTACTTCACCGACTCGTGGAAGCCCAAGCGGGACGGCAAGGGCCTGACCTGCTGCCAGAACGCCACGCTGTCCAACCCGGTCAGCGAGAACTACTCGCGGATCGACTTCGTGTTCGGCCGCGGCAAGGTGAAGTCCCTGAGTGCGGTGAACACCAACGTCACGCCGTTCCGCGAGACCCCGGCCCCGCTGTACGAGTCCGACCACGGCGGTGTGGTGGCCAAGCTCCGGGTGCGCTGAGCGCTGGTCCGGCTTCAGCGTTGCGTTGTTGCAGCGGCCTCAGCCGGATGTTCGCACCAGCAGTTTGTACGGCATCGACCGTTTCTTGAGTTGGTTCACTGTGCCCACCACGGTGACCCGGCGATCGGGACTGCGGAACATGACAGTTCCCGAAGCGCCGGAATGGCCGACGAACGGCGGTACCCGGCGGAACCCGGTCATGACCGCCGGCAGCCGGAAGCGCATGATCCCGGTGCCGTACTCCAAGGGGTAGAAGATGCGGTGCCAGTTCTGCTGGATCTCGGTGAGGAGGGCGGCGGGGAACAGGCGCCCGCTGAAGAACGCGTCGAGGAACACCAGCCCGTCGTCCAGGGTGCTCACGATGCCGCCGTCGGCTTGCACCGACGCCATGGCCAGCGGGATCCGGAGATCCCGGTCGCCGTACTTCATCGGCGAGATCTCGTCGTAGCGGTCCAGCGTCTGCGGCCCGAAGCAGTAGGTGCTCTGCATGCCCAAGGGCTCTGTGATGCGTGCAGCCACGGCGTCCCCGAACGTACGGCCATCGATGCGTTCGATCGCCGCGCCGAGCAACTGGTACCCGGTGTCGGAGTAAAGCCCTTTGCCGGGTGTCCCCGGCGACATGCTCCCCGTCCATCGGATCACGTCGGCGAGGTCCCACGAGAAGTCCTGCTGCACGGCGCGTTCGAAGGTCGTGGTCCCGTCGGGACGCTTCCCCTCGAAGTAGTCGGCGAGACCGGAGGTGTGCGCCATCACGGCGCGCACGGATGCGCCGGCGGCGAGGACTCCGGCCAGATCCAGATCGGGGGTCAGGTCTGCCAGGGGGGTGTCCCAGTCCAACCGCCCCTCGGTGCGCAGTTGCGCCAGGATCGCGGTGACGAACAACTTCGTGGCACTGGCGATGAAGAAGGGCCGTTTCGGGTCGCCGTAGGTCACATCCAGCGAGCCGTCGTCCGCCCTCACCCGCCACAACACCTCCCCTGATGCGGGGTCCGCGTCAACCTTGGCGAGCAGTCGCTGGATGGGCACGTGACGGAGATTACAGCACCAGGACCTTCTAAACCTACGCTTGCGTAAGTTACGCTTGCGTAGGTAAGGAGACATCATGACGACATGCACCACCACAGTCCACGGCGACGATCTCGCCTTCGAGTTCCACCTGGGCACCGGCACCCCGCTGCTGCTCGTCCACGGCGTCGGATCGTCGACCAAGACCTGGTCCGACGTCATGCAGCGCCTGCGCGGGGCCGGTCGCACTGTGGTCGCCATCGACCTGCTGGGCCACGGTGAGTCCGGGCACGGCAACGGCGACTTCAGCCTCGGCGCCAACGCCTCCCGCATCCGGGATCTGCTCGACCACCTCGGCATGGACCGGGTTCACGTGGTGGGACACTCACTCGGCGGCGGGGTGTCCCTGCAGTTCCAGTACCAGTACCCCGAGCGCGTGGAGTCGCTGACGCTGATCTCCAGCGGCGGTCTCGGCGAGGAGGTCAGCGCCGGTCTGCGCGCGGCGAGTCTGCCCGGTTCCGAGGTCGTGTTCCGGGCGATGGCAAGTGACCGCGTGTTGGGTTGGCTGGACGGATCCGCCCCTCCCCGGGTGGTTGAGAAGCTTCAGCGACTGCAGGACGAACGCCGCCGTCGCGCGTTCCTGGCCACAGTGCGCAGCGTGGTGGGTCCACAAGGCCAACTGGTTCGAGCCACCGACAAGCTTGGCGCGGTCACCGATCCCGCGTCGGTGCTGATCATCTGGGGTGAGGCCGACTCGACCGTCCCCATGGCGCATGGTGTGCACGCCCACGAGATGCTGCCGGGCAGCCGTTTCCTGAGCGTCCCCGACGCCGGTCATCACCCGCACGTCGATGCCCCCGATCTGGTGGGCGAGGCGATCCTGCGGCACATCGTGGCGGTGGAAGATGTCTGAGTGGGCGGACGCCGGCCGAGTCGCCGGCAAGGGTCTGGGTGCCGTTGTGGACGTCGTCGCCGGAACGCACGACGCGATCGCGCAACGGGTCGAGTCCACGCTGCCGCCGGGTCCGGCGCAGATCGCCGGGCTGCAGCGGGCGCACGCGGCGGGTGTGTATCGGATCGTCGGGGCAGCCCACCGCCGCATCCCCGCAGCGCTGGGGCGGGTCGCACCGCGGGACGCGAAGGTGCAGGATTCGACGGCGGCGCGTGCGGTCCTTCCCCTGATCAACGGCCTGTGGGGCGATCACCTCGCCGGGGCCGATGAGCCGCTCGCCATCCGGATGTCCCTGCGTGAGAACGGCGAAGATGTCGACGCCTTCTCACTCGGCGCGGCGCATCTCGTGTTCTTCGTCCACGGCCTGTTCGAGGACGAGGGAGCGTGGGACTGCGAGGCCGGGAGTTTCGGGTCGCGGCTCGAGCGGGACCTCGGGGTCAGCTCGTTGCACGTGCGCTACAACTCCGGGCTGCGGATCAGCGACAACGGTGAGGCCCTGAGTGCGCTCATCGAGCGCACGGTGCGGGACTGGCCGGTGCCGGTGGTGTCCATCGTCCTCGTCGGGCACTCGATGGGTGGCCTGGTCGCACGTAGTGCTGCGAGCCAGGGCGCGGACTGGACGGCCCGGTTGACCACGGTCGTCACGCTGGGCACGCCGCACCTCGGTTCACCGGTGGAGAAGTCCGTGCATCTTGGGGACTGGGCGATGCGCCGGATCCCTGAGTCCCGTGCGCTCGGGGACTTCCTGGCCAGGCGCAGCGCCGGCATCAAGGACCTGCGGTACGGCGCGATCGTGCGTGAGGACTGGGACGGCCACGATCCCGACGAGTTCCTTCGCGACCGCTGCACCGAGGTGCCACTGCTCGATCACGTGGACTACTACTGGATAGCCGCCACGATCGCTGCGAACAGCGATGGCACGGCCGCACGGATGTTCGGTGACGGGCTCGTGCGGGAGGCCAGCGCCTCCGGCAACGGTCGGGTGCGGCAGATTCCGTTCGACGCCGGCATCACGATCGGCGGGGTGAACCACCTGGCAGTCATGCACAACGACGTCGTGTACGAGCACGTGGTGCAGTGGGTGGCTCCTACGCCGGTGTGAGCAGGTCGGTGATCTCGCGGGTCGTGGGAACGCGGCCGGAGACCACGAGCTTCTCGTCGATCACAAGTCCAGGCGTCTTCATGACTCCGTATCCGGCGATCTCGGCGTAATCGGTGACCTTCTCGATCTGCGCATCCAGGCCGAGGTCCGTGACGGCCTCCCGGGTGCGGTCCTCCAGGCGCTTGCAGTTGGCGCAACCCGGACCGAGAACTTTGATCAGCATGGTTCCTCCTAGGCGAGTACGAGATTGAACAGGTAGCCGACGACGGTGATGGACAGTGCCAGCACCGCGACGAAGATGGCGATCAGGGGAGGCTTCAGAATCCGCCGCAGCAGGATCAGCTCGGGCACCGAGAGGGCGACCACGCTCATCATGAAGGCGAGCAGAGTGCCCATCGGAATCCCGGCGGTGTAGAGCGACTGCACCAGGGGCATGACGCCGGCGGCGTTGGAGTAGAGGGGCACGCCGATGAGCACCGCGGCCATCACTCCCAGCGGGTTGTCGGCGCTCGCGTAGGTGGTGAAGAAGCCCACTGGAACCCATCCGTGGATGATCGCCCCGACGCCGATCCCGACCAGAAGGTACGGCCAGATACGCCGCAGAATGCTCACGACCTCCTCGCGGCCCATGGCCACGCGGTCGGGCCAGCCCAAGCGGGAGACGTCGTCGACGACTTCGCCGCGCAGCGTGGTCTGGAAGACGAAAGGCTCGACCCACCGCTCGGCATGGACCCGCCCGAGGATCCAGCCCGCGACCACGGCGATGGTGAGTCCAGCGGCCACATAGAGCAGCGTGGGACCGAGGCCGAACATCCCCAGCAACAAGCCGATCGCGATCTCGTTGACCAGTGGGCTCGCGATCAGAAAACTCATGGTCACCCCGATGGGCACGCCGGCGGAGACGAAGCCGATGAAGGCCGGGACCGCCGAGCACGAGCAGAATGGCGTGATCACGCCCAGGCCTGCGGCCATCACGTTGCCCGCCCCTTCGCGCTTGCCGCCGAGTAGCGCGCGCGTGCGTTCCAGGGACATGAACGAGCGCAGCACCGTGACGATGAAGATGATTCCGACGAGCAGCAGCGTGATCTTCACGACGTCGTAGCCGAAGAAGTGCAGCGCCGAGCCCGCCGCTGACTCCGGTGACAGGCCCAGGGCCGAGTAGATGAGCCAGTCCCAGAACGGACCGTTGAGTCGAAACACGACCAGCCATGCCGCCGCGGCGATCACCAGTCGCGCCGTGTCCTTCAGACCCGGCCGGATGCGGACCGCCTGCGTACTCATGCCAGGGCGATTCCCGGAAGTGCGGCCCGCAGTCGGTCATGTGCGTCGCTCGCCAGTGAATAGTCGACCCAGCGGCCGCGGCGCGCAGTGGTCACCAGTTCGGCCTCCCGCAGTACCCGCAGGTGGTAGCTCAACAGATTGGCGGCGATGGGGAAGTGCTCTTGCAGTTCACAGACACAGGCGGTGCCCTCGGCCAGGCGGGCGAGGACCGACCACCTCACGGGATCGGAGACGGCTTGGAGCAGACGCACCGAGGGCTCGCTCGCCGGCCATACGGCAGTCGTTGATTCAATCGTGATTGCTTCAACCACATTTGAAGTGTAGACCTGTGAGAAGGCACTTGACAACCTGTTATTAGTCAAATTCCATTGAGTCAATGATTGGCGAGCGAATATCCCGAGAGGCGCGGCTGCACGCCGCCCTCGGCGATCCGCATCGGCTCTTGATCGCCGAAGCGCTCGCGGACGGGGACGCCTCGCCGAACCACCTCGGTCAGAAGCTCGGTCTGGCGTCGAACCTCATGGCCCACCACGTCTCGGTCCTGGTCGACGCCGGTGTCATCACGCGGTCACGCTCGGAGGCGGATCGCCGGCGGGTGTACCTGAGCCTGACGTCCCGCGGGCGTGCCATTCTCGGTTCGCGACTGCCGGCGCCGCACCGGGTCCTGTTCGTCTGCACGCACAACTCCGCCCGCTCCCAGTTCGCCGAGGCGCTGTGGCGCGCACGCAGTCCCATCCCAGCCGATTCCGCGGGCACCCAGCCGGCACGGCGGGTGCATCCATTGGCTCGGCGCGTCGCCAGGCGCAGAGGACTGTCGCTGGAGAGCGCTCCTCGCGGGCTCGACATCGACGGTGTGGCCGACTCGTTGGTCGTCACGGTCTGCGATCACGCCGACGAGGAATTGGGCGCTGTGGACCACGTGCACTGGTCGGTGCCGGACCCCGCAGCCTCCGGAGACGTTGCCCAGTTCGAAGCCGCCTTCGACCAGATCTCCGAACGCATCGACCATTTGAGCACCATCGAGGAGAGACCATGAGCGACAAGCCCGACCTGTCCATCGACCAACTGCTCGCCCTGCGGACGGCGGCCGCCCGTCTGCAGGAGCGCTTCTCCGGGGTCTTCTCCACCGAGACGATCGAACGGTTCCTCTACCACTCGTACGACGAGTTCGCGTCCCGTGCGGCCGTGGCCCAGTGGCTGCCGTTGTTGGCAGAACGGTTCGCCGTCCAGCGCCTCACTGCTCTGGCACGGGTCGAGGGGCGCGGCGACGACCACCGACCCATCGTGCTGTTCTTGTGTGTGCACAATGCCGGACGTTCGCAGATGGCGCTGGGCTTCTTCGAATACCTCGCCGGTGAGATGGCCATCGGTTGGTCGGGTGGTTCCGAGCCTGCCAGCCAGATCGACCCGGCGGCCATAGAGGCCATGGCCGAACGTGGCATCGACATCTCCCGGGAGTTCCCCAAGCCGTGGACCGACGAGGTGGTGCGAGCCGCGGACGTGATCGTCACGATGGGCTGTGGTGACGCCTGCCCGATCTTCCCGGGAAAGCGGTACGAGGACTGGAGCGTCGATGATCCGGCCGGGCTGGACCTTGCCGACGTGCGAGTTGTCCGCGATGACATCGAGCGGCGGGTACGCACGCTGATCGGTGAGATCGCCGCGGTTCCCTCGTGACGCCCGGACTCCCACGCCGCGCGGCGGCTGAAGTCCTCGGGACCGGGGTCCTCGTCGCCGCGGTCGTCGGCTCGGGGATCATGGCCACCGACCTCACCGACGATCTCGCGTTGGCGCTTCTGGTGAACGCGCTATCGACGGTCGCGGCGCTCGGGGTTCTGATCTGGGCGCTCGGCCCGATCTCCGGTGCGCATTTCAACCCGGCGGTGACCGCAGTCGCCTGGGTGCGCAAGGAGATCCGGCCGTCCGAAGGTGCGACGTACATGGTGGCGCAGGTGGCCGGCGCCCTGCTGGGGGTGGCGCTCGCGAACGTGATGTTCGACCTACCCGCATGGCAGGCCTCCACGAACGACCGGGTTGCTCTCGGCACGCTCGTGGGCGAAGTGGTCGCCACCGCAGGACTGCTGGCTGTCATCGGTGCCCTCACCCGCACCGGCCGGGGTCACCTCGGCCCGATCCTGGTGCCCGCGTGGATCGGTGCCGCCTACTTCTTCACCGCGTCCACCTCGTTCGCGAACCCGGCAGTCACGATCGGCCGGGCATTCACCGACACCTTCACCGGCATCGCGCCGGCGTCGGTCGCACCGTTCATCGCCGCGCAACTCGTTGGCGCTGCGGTCGGCGCCCTGCTCACCGAGTTCTTCTACCCACGCCGCGGCGTGGTGCCCGAACCCCTCGATCTGCCTGAACCAGTCCACAACCCGGAAGGATCTTCATGAAGCCCAGCGTGCTCTTCGTCTGCGTGCACAACGCTGGCCGCTCCCAGATGGCGGCGGCCTATCTCACGCACCTCGCCGGCGACCGCGTCGAGGTGAGGTCGGCCGGGTCGGCCCCCGCGGAATCGGTGAATCCGGCAGCGGTGCAGGCCATGGCCGAGGAGGGCATCGACATGAGTGCGGAGATCCCGAAGGTGCTCACCGACGACGCCGTGCGTGCCAGCGACGTGGTGATCACCATGGGGTGCGGCGACACGTGTCCCATCTACCCGGGAAAGCGGTACGAGGACTGGAAACTCGACGACCCGGCTGGCCAAGGTGTCGACGCCGTGCGTCCTATCCGTGACGAGATCCGGCGCCGGATCGAAGAACTGATCGCGGAGATCGCGCCCGCCTAGCGCGGGACGGCAACCGCGGGCAAGGAGACCTGCGGACGGTGCGTCACCGGATCCACCTGCGGATCCAGGGTGTTCACGCGGTTGCCCGGCAACAGATATCCCGTCTCAGGTGCGTCGTTCCAGAAGATGTTGTTGGTAATGGTCAGCCCGTCGTCCGCGCGCGACGGACTCGGCACGTTCGAACCCCGCGGTGGTTGCACCGGTTCGCCGACCTGCACCTGCTGCCACCGGCTTCCCCGCCCCGGGTCGTTGGCGATGACGTTGTTGCCGAACCACACGTCCTTGTTCGGGATGTATTGCCCGTCCATGCCGACCCCGCCCCACCCGCTGGTGTTGTTGTACGCCTGACACGCGGCGGTGTCACCGTCGCAACTACGCGCGCCGTGGACGAACTCCACGGCGTGGCTGCGGTAGCCGGTGTGGTGCAGCACGTTCCCGGACATCCGGATGTGGTGTCCCCCGTTGACGCCGAGGCCGGCGCCGTCGGTGTCGTGGATGACGTTGTCGAACACGTCGATGTCCTCAGCCTCATAGTGAAGCCACGGCGCCACCATGAACTCGAACCCGGTTCCCTGCCCGGCCGTGAAGCCCCCGGTCCCGCAGTGGTGGATGTGGTTGTCGCGCACCGTGATGTGAGCGCTACCGCCCTTGACGTAGGCGCACCAGTCAGTGCCCGGATCCGGGCCGTTGGAGATGTCGTTGTCCGCGATCAGAGCGTGCTGCACGGCCACGAAGTCGATCGCGTTCTCGTAGGTGCCGGTGATGATGCTGTCGCGGATGGTGATGTGGGAACTCTGGTTGACCTTGATGGTCTCGTGGGCGGCACCCTGGCCATCGAAGTCCACGTTCCGCAGTGTGACGTTCTCACAGCGCTCGCAGTGGAAGACATCACCGGCGCGGTGGATGCGGACGCCGTCGAAGGTCACGTTGGCCACGCGGTACATGTTGATGTCGTTGGTGAACTCCCCGCCGATGAAGGTGACCGGTGCGCCGGCGTAGTCCTCCCAGTAGCCGGGTGATTGCGCGGTGCCGCTGACATGAACGGCGGTGGAGATCCCCGGTTGCGCCCGAACTCGTGCCCATGCCTCGGTCACGCTGCGCAACGGCTGGGAACGTGTGCCGGGTGCGGAGTCGCTTCCGGAGGGGTTCACCCACAGGTGACGCCTCTGGACCTCGAACCAAGCTGACGCCTTTCCCGGAGGGCCCCAGCGCGTGCGTTTCACCTGGGCCCGGACCCGGTAACTCCCTGGGTCGAGCGTGAGGCGGATGTGGCGCTTACGGCTGGTTCGGGCCGGCTTCCAGCGGTGACCGGCGGCCTTGATCTGCACCCGGTACCTCGCAGCCTTGGGGGACACGTGCACGATCACCGCGCGTTCCCGGACCTCCACCGTGGGCGCCGGTGGTTTCGCCATGGCCAGTGCCGCGAACAGATCCAGCACGCCTGCAGGGTACGTCGAGTCCTTCCCGGAGTCTTGCCCGCAGCCGGCGTACAGAACTGGTTCGCGCGACCCCTCCGCCGACCAGTTTCGTACGCAGAAATCAGGATCATCAGGATGAAACGGGCGCAATAATGATCGGAACTGGTTGGGGCGGGCCTCAGCCCAACCAGTTCTGTACGCCAGAGCCCGGACAGCGCTCGCCGAGGCGGGCGACAACGCATGGCGCGGGACTCATCCGTTCAGCCGTGGCGATCGATTGCCGCAAGCGCGTCACGTACGATGAATGCTCTTCCCCGGAGGGATTTCCATGATCCGACGATTCCTGCTCATCGCCGCGCTTCTGCTCGCCCCGATGGCCCTGGTGGCGGTCAGCCCGGCGACGGCGGCCGGATTCACCGTCAACAGCAATGGCGACGCCGTTGACGCCTCCCCGGGCAACGGGGCCTGCGCCACCGCTGGCGGGGTGTGCACGCTGCGGGCGGCACTGCAGGAGGCCAACGCCCTGCCTGGTACCGACGTGATCACGGTGCCGGCGATGACCATTGCCCTGGGGTCCGGCCTCACCATCACCAGCAATCTCACGCTGCAAGGTGCCGGCGCTCGCAGCACGATCCTGCAGGCGACTGGCGGCGCACACGGAATGCTCATCGTGAATTCCGGCATCGTGGCCGTCTCCGGACTCACCATCACCGGCGCTACGGGTGGCGGCGCACTGGCAGTCAGCCAGAGCGGTGGCGACCTGACGCTGGACGGCATCCGCGTCACGGGGAACACCACCTCCATCGGTGGTGGGGCGTATGGTCCCGTCTACCTCAACGGCGGGACACTGAAGCTCAGGAACTCGGAGATCAGCGGTAACAGCACGACGAGCACGAGTACGCAGGGCTGGGGTGGCGGCCTGTCGATCTACAGCGGCACCGTGACTGTCATCAACTCCACCATCGTCGGCAACACGATTGCCGGCTCCAGTTCGGCAGTGGGTGGCGGTGTCTGGGCCGGGATGAACTCCAACGTGACGATCACCTCCTCCACCATCGGGGGCAATACAGTCTCGGCGCCTAGCCGGTTCGGTTCGGCCGTCTTCCAGACCACTGGTGGAACCGGCAGTGTCGAGATCACGGACTCCGTCCTCGCCGAGCCGATAGGGGTCACCAACTGCTCGGCGGGTGGCAAGATGCCGACGTTCCTCGGCAAGAACCTCCTCGACGACACCAGTTGCGGTGCGGCTGCGGCGACTCGCACGATCGCCCCGGCCCTGCTTGGTTCCTTGGCGAACAACGGTGGGCAGACGAACACCCGGGTACCCAACGTGGGCAGCCCCGCGATCAACGCTGCCTCCACCTGCGCAACAGCCGCCGACCAGCGCGGCCAGGCCCGACCGATCGCCGGTGCGTGTGACCTCGGCGCGGCAGAGGTGGGCTCTGACCGCGAGGCCGCCGTGTCGGTGTCGAACGCCTCGCCGACCGGTGGGTCCGACATCGTCGTGACCGCGACCGCCCGCAACAAGGGCGCCGACACCAGCACCGGCACGACCCTGACGGTGCAGGCCGCCGGAGCGCAGATCCTGGCAGCCACGGCCCCATCCGGATCGTGTGCGGTATCGGGGGAGACCGCCGCGTGTGCGCTGGGTTCCGTGACCGGCGGGGTGGCTCTCGATGTGCTGCTGACGGTTCGCATGCCCGCCGTCGGAACAGTTGCCGTCACCGCGACGGTGAGCGGTGACCAGCCCGACCCGGTGGACGCCAACAACTCGGCGAGTACTTCGGCCTCGACTCCCGGCGCTGCCCCGGTGGCCGCGTGCGCGGTGCTCAAGAACGGCAACGCCAAGTCGAACGTCCTGCGCGGGACCCCGGCCGGCGATCGCATCAACGGCCGTGGCGGCAACGACCGCATCAACGGCAAGGGCGGGATCGACTGCCTCAACGGGGGGCCCGGCAAGGACAAGATCACAGGCGGCGCTCAGGCCGACAAGATCGATGCTGGCCCCGGCGCTGACACGGTCTTCGCCAAGGACGGCACGAAGGACCGGGTCAACTGCGGACCCGGTCGCGACCGGGTGATCGCGGACAAGAAGGACAAGCTGATCAAGTGTGAGGTCGTCCGCCGCCGCTGACGTCTCGGGGTCTGACCTGCCCTGACCGGCCGCCGTCGCCGTTGATTGTTGCGCGGTTGCGGGTTCACGGGCCTGAAACCCGTAACCGTGCAGCACTCAACTGCGACTCAGCCCGTGTTCTGCAGTCCTGCCGCGAGGCCGTTGACCGTGAGCAGCAGCAGCCGGTGCCACGCTTCGGCGTCCCCGGCACGCACCCGGGTCAACGCCGCGAGTTGCAGTTCCGAGAGCGCATCGACGTAGGGGGCGCGCAGGGCGATGGCCGATCCCAACACCTGCTTGCGTTCGAGCAGCCGGTCCTGCTGCAGCACCCGCAGCACCCAGGTCTGCGTCAACGACAGTTCGGACAGGATCCGCTCTGTGATGTCGGGGCGCCCGCCGAGCGCGAGGAAGCGGCCGGCCAGGTCCGCGTTGCTCTTGGCCAGGCTCATCTCCGCGATGTCGATCAAGGACGCGAACAGGGGCCACTGTTCGTATGCCTCCCGTAGTAGATCCACATCGCCCACCGCGGCAAGTCCGGTCCCCAGGCCGTACCACCCCGGGATGTTGGCGCGCGTCTGTGACCAGGCGAAGACCCAAGGGATCGCGCGCAGGTCTGAGAGTTCGCGCCCCGAGGTCGCGGCACTGCGGCGGACCGGGCGGGATCCCATCCGCAACTCCCCGATCTCGTCCAGCGGGCTGGCCTCGGCGAGCACATCGGCGAACCCGGGGGTGCGCACCAACTCCCAGTACACCTCGCGCGAAGCCTGCGCGAGGTGCTCGCCGAGGTGGTCGTAGTGCTGTGCCGCCTCCGCGTTGCGCTGTTCCACCTCGGGCGTTCCGGCGAGCAGCACGGCGGTGGTCAGCCGCTCCAAGTGGCGCTGGGCGATCGTCGTGTCCGCGTACCGTGCGAACACGACCTCACCCTGCTCGGTCACCTTGAGCCGGCCGTCGACACTGCCCGGCGGTTGGGCGGTCACCGCCCGGTGCAGCGGCCCGCCGCCACGGCCCAACGAACCGCCGCGCCCATGGAACATCGTCAGCGTGATGTCGTTGGCGCGTGCCCACGCGACCATGGCGCTCTGCGCACGGGCGAGCGTCAGCGTCGCTGCCGTGGGACCGACGTCCTTTGCGGAGTCCGAGTAGCCGAGCATCACCTCGACCCGCCGGCCGGTCTGATCGAGCCATTGCGCAGTGGAGGTCAGGCTCAGCCAGGCCGCGAGGACTTCGTCCGCAGCGGCGAGGTCGGCGCCGGTTTCGAACAGCGGCACGACGTCGAGCCGCAAGTGTGCCGAGCCGACGGCCAGCCTGGCCAGTGCACGGACGGCGACGAGGTTCGCGGCCGAGTGGGAGAAGGACACGATGTAGCGCCCGCACGACCGGTCCCCCCAGCGGTGTTGCAGCCACGACATCACCCGCAGTGTGTCCAGCACCTCGCGGGTGCGATCCTCGCGGGGACTCACGTGCTCGGGCCATCCGTGCCGGGCCAGGCTGTCGAGGAATGTGGAGTTCTCCGCGGCATCGGGCGGTGCGTCCGGCACCTGTGCCAGCAGATCCTCGAGCGCGGCCTTGTGGACGTCGGAGTGCTGGCGCACCTCGAGTTCGGCGAGGTGGAAGCCGAAGGTCTGTGCGTACCAGATGACGTGCTGCAGTTCCCCGTATGCGGCCCGCCGCGCGCCCGCTTGCGCCAGCGACTGCTGCACCACCCGCAGGTCGGCGATCAACTCGTCCGGGTCCTGATAGGCGTGCTCGGCGCGACCCGCACGCGTGGCCTGCAGGCGGTGCCCGATGACCAGCATCCGCTGCCGGTGGGGCTCGCCGGGGGAGCCGGTGCGGATCTGATCGAACCGCTCAGGCATCGCGACCGCGTCGCGCGCCAGGGCCTCCTGCAGTTCACGCGACGGTGGGGTGTCCGCGTGGTCAGCGGTCAGTGTGCGACCGACCCGCTCAACGGACACCTGTAACGCCGACAACGCATGGTCGGCCTGCACGGCCAGGGTTCGCCGCGTGACGTCGGCGGTCACGAAGGGGTTCCCGTCGCGGTCCCCGCCCACCCACGAGCCGAACCGCACGAACGCCGGCACCGGCGTCGGCACCGTCCCGCTGGCCGCACCGATCAGCGCGTGCTCGGTTGCCCGGTAGAGCCGTGGGACCGCCCGGATCAGGGTCTGGTCGAACACGGTCATGATGGTGCGGACCTCGTCCAGGGGTTCGGGCTGGGTGGTGCGCAGGACGGAGGTCAGGTGCAGCAACTCGACCTCCTCCAGTAGACGTCGGTGGGCCGCGTCCTGCTCCTCGGGGCCGAGGCGGGGGTTCTCCAAGCGCTGCAACTGTTCGGAGACCCGACGCAGTCCCGTCGCGATCGCACGCCGCCGCGCCTCCGTGGGATGGGCGGTGAGCACCGGATGAATGCGCAGCGAGTCCAGCCGTTCCGGCACGCCGTGCGCTCCGGACACCGCCGGCCACAAGTCGTCGCCGGCATCGGCATCGGGATTCGCGGCCGGCGCGTTGAGCAGGCGCACCCGGTGACGTTCGTCGGCGAGGTTGACCAGGTGCAGATGCACGGTCAACGCCCCGGCCAGACGCATGGCCTCTGCGGGATCGGTCGGCGGGGTGAACGAGCCGCCGTCATGCAGCCCGGTGACCTGTTCGGCCACCGCGTCCAACCCGGCCTCGCGCAGGATCTGATCGTGCACATCGGTGAGCAGCCGCAGTTCGCGGGTGAGGTCATCCACGGCACGAGTGTGGCAGGTTCTAGACGATTCGTGAATCGACGGTCGGGGTTTGTCCACGGCTTCTCCGCGCAGCCGACCTGAGTCACACTTGGACGGTGGACGATGATCCCGCACGTGTGACGGCGACGGTCAGCGGCTGGGTGCAGGGGATCGGCTTCCGATGGTCGACGATGGAAATGGCGCGCACCATGGACCTGGTCGGGTTGGCGCAGAACCTGCCCGACGGCGACGTGCGCGTCGTCGTCGAGGGTCCGCGCTGGGCGTGCCGCACGCTCGTCGAATGGCTCTACGGTGCCGGTCCGCAGACGGTTCACCGTCCAGGCCGAGTGGACGCGGTCGATGTCGTGTGGGGTCCGGCGCAGGGCACATTCGGGTCGTTCACCTGTCGGTGATCCGTTCGGTCACCATCGGCCGATGAAAGACCCACGAAGCATCATTCCTGTACTACGCTCAGTCAAACCTCGAGCACACGGGAGTCCGGATGGAAACAACGCTGTTGCCCATCGCACTCGGTCTGATCATGCTGGGCCTCGGCCTGAGCCTGACCACGCAGGACTTCGCCCGGGTGGCCCGGCATCCGAAGGCGGTCGCCATCGCCCTGGTCTGCCAGGTGTTGATCCTCCCCGTGATCTGCTTCGGGCTCGTGGAGCTCTTCAACCTCCCGCCGATCCTTGCGGTCGGCATGATGCTGCTGGCGGCTTCACCCGGTGGCACCACCGCCAATCTCTACAGTCACCTGTTCCGCGGGGACGTGGCGTTGAACATCAGCCTCACCGCCATCAACTCGGTGCTCTCGGTTTTCACCCTCCCGATCGTCGTCAACCTGTCGATCAACTACTTCGCCCCAGGCGGTGACCGCGTTGGCCTGCAGTTTCAGAAGACGCTCGAGGTGTTCGCGATCGTGCTGGTCCCGGTGTTCATCGGCATGCTGATCCGGCGTTGGCAGCCCGGGTTCGCCGACCGGATGGACAAGCCCGTGCGCATCGGCTCGGCGGTGATCCTCGTGCTGGTCATCGTGGGTGCGGTCATCAGCAACATCGAGATCCTGCGCGACAACTTCGCCGCGCTTGCCGGCATCACGATCGTGTTCTGCATCCTGAGCCTCACGATCGGCTACACCGTGCCGCGGATTTTCAAGGTCACCGAGGGCGAGTCGATCGCAACCGCCTTCGAGGTCGGCATCCACAACGCCACGCTCGCGATCGTCGTGGCACAATCCGTCCTGCTCAGCGTCGAGATGTCGTTGCCGGCGGCGATCTACGGCGTGCTCATGTTCTTCATCGCCGCAGGGTTCGGCTTCCTCATCAAGCGGCGGGCGGCGCGCAGTGCCGAACCGGTGGCGGCCTGACACCACGCGGCTGGCCTGCCCCCAGAACCCCTTTGTGACGATGTTGCGGTGTGCTCAGGGTCGTTTGTCACGAAGGTGCTGGGTACCGGGGGCATCGACCCCGCACCTTCGCGACAGTCGCGCCGGAGTACGCGCAACAACGTCACAAACAGGTCGCGGATGACGGTTCCCGTCGAATCGTGCGCGGCGCGGCCCTCAGCTCAACCCGTGCCGAGCGCGGCTGGCGGCCTCCTGTGCGCTGAACTGGTTGAAGCGCGGTAGGAACTTGTCCCACTCGATGATGTGGGAGTCGATCTCGGGGCCGTCGATGCAGGCGTGCTTGCGCACCGGCTTGCCGTCGATCACAACCGGCACCATGCAGGCCCCGCACATCCCCGTCGCGTCCACCATGATCGAGTTCAGGCTGGCCACGCAGGCGGTGTCATAACGGCCACACAGGTCGCTGACCGCGCGCATCATCATCGGCGGGCCGATGGTCACAACCTCCGCCACCCGTCCCGGATCGGCCTGCAGCATCTCCTCCAGCGGCCCGGTGACGAACCCCGGCACCCCGAACGACCCGTCGTTGGTGGTGTAGATGACCTCCAACTGATCGCCGAACTCTGCCTTCAAGTCCTCGATCCGCTCCCCGGGCTCGGTCCAGAACATCAGGTCCGCGCTGCGGAACCCGGAGATGAGGGTGACGTGGTTACCGATCCGCAGGTGTTCTCTCATGATCGGGAAGACCGGCGGCAGACCCAGCCCACCGGCGGTGAAGACGACAGTGCCCTGCTCGTGCGGCGAAACATCACTAGGACGCCCGAGCGGCCCGGCGACTCCGGTGAACGCCTCACCGACGGCCATCTGGTTGATCTCGATACTGCTCGTGCCAACCCCCTGCACCACCAAGTCGATAGTGCCGGCGTCGGCGTCCCAGTCGGCAAGCGTCAGCGGGATGAGCTCACCGTCGGGTGTGGGGAGCACCCGCACGAACTGACCGGCCTTCGCGGACATCGCGACCAGCGGGGCATGCACGGTGAACTCGACGATGCCGTCGCTGAGGTCGGCCTTCGCGAGGATCGTGGCCTGCGCGTTGGCCAGGTCGGTGTAGGCCAGCGCGCTGGCCACGTTCTCCCGGATCACGGCAGGCGTGAGGTCCTCGATAGCCAGGATCTCCCGCGCGGCGGACTGTCCGTCACCGGCGGCGAGGATCGCCGTGGACCCACCCCGCGCGGCGTCGCCTCCGGTGTAGACCCCGGCCAGTGTGGTCTCCTGCGACCCCTCGTGCGCGAGGTTGATCGTGCCCCACTTCGAGGTCTCCAGGCGCGGCTCCGAGTCCTTGATGATCGGGTTGGCCGCGTTGCCCAGCGCCATGATGACCAGGTCGGCGGGTCGGGTCGAGGTGCGCCCGGTGGACACAGGACGGCGGCGGCCCGAGTCGTCAGGCTCGCCGAGTTCCATCTCGTCGAGCACCGCCGCCTTGACGAAACCGTGGTCGTCACCCATGAACTCCACCGGCGAACGCAGCTCTTCGAAGACGATGCCCTCCTCGAGCGCGTGCTCCTGCTCCTCCACACGCGCGGGCATCTCCGACTGGGTGCGCCGGTACACGATGGTGACGTGGCCACCGAGCCGGCGCGCGGTACGGGCGGCGTCCATCGCGGTGTTGCCGCCGCCGATCACCAGCACCTGCTTGCCCTTGGTCTCCGGCAGTGGGGTCTCGAAGTCCTCCCGCAAGCCCTGCATCAGGTTGACCCGGGTGAGGAACTCGTTGGCAGACATCACGTTGAGAAGGTGTTCGCCGGGCACGTTCATGAACCGCGGCAGCCCGGCCCCGGTGCCCACGAAGATCCGGGCGAACCCGGCGTCGCGCAGGTCCTGCAGGGTGGCGGTCTTGCCGACGACGAAGTTCATCACGAAGCGCCCGCCGAGCATCTTGATCTTGGCCACGACGTCGTCGACCAACTCGTTGGGCAGCCGGAACTCGGGGATTCCGTAGCGCAGCACGCCGCCGAGCGCGTGGAACGCCTCGAACACCGTGACCGGGAAGCCCTGCGCCGCGAGCAGGTACGCGTTGATCAGCCCCGACGGCCCGGAACCGATGATCGCCACCGGCGGGTGGGTTGCCTTCTGCCACGGGTCGGGCACGCCGGCCAACCGGCGCTGTGTGGCTTCCGGGTCGACGAGCTTCTCGCGCTCCGGCAGGTACCACTCGAGCTGACCGATGGCGATCGGAAGCTTCTGGATGCACGCACCCTGGCACTGCAGTTCCTGCGGGCACACCCGGCCGGTCACGTCGGGCAGCGGGTTGCTGGACTCCATCAACTCGAGCGCCTCACGGAACTGGTTCTTGCCGATGAGTTCGATGACCTGCGGGATGTGGATCGACACCGGGCAGCCGCCGACGGGCTCACGGCAGCCGGCGAGGAACTCACCGAGTTCGCACGGCTTCTCCTCGCACTGCTTGTCGCGCAGCACCTCCAGCCACACCAGCAGGTCCACCTCGCGCTGGTTGTAGCCCTGCTCCAGATAGCCCAGGAATCCCTGGTTCACCAGACCGAAGTCCGTGGCGCGGCTGTCCGCGTCGCGCACGAACGGCTCGATCGCGTTCTGCGCCGGCCAGCCTTTCGACAGCCCCGCGAACATCGGGTACCGGTCGGACAGGTGGGCGTCGATGGCGCGCACGAACTTGCGCTTGCCGCCCAGGGGGAGGTCCCAGATGAAACGCATGAGCACGGTGCTGCTGTCGTCACCGCGCAACAGTGTCTCCCACAGGCTGCGGGTGAACTCCTCACCGAGTTCGGGCTGGCGGAACTCCCAGGCCACCGCCTGCATCCCCTCGGAGATGAACACCTCGCGGAAGGCACGTGGGTCGCTGACCAGGCGGCGGCGCAGCAGGTCGACCTGGTGGTCGAGCTCGGCGGTCATTTGATGATCTCCGCGTCGCAGTTGGCCTTCACCCGGTCGATGCGTTTGGCGATCTCCGGGGTGACTTCGACACTCTCCGTGGCACCCGGGATCATCCGTGCGATCACCCGCGCCTCCCCGTCGATCACGACGGTGGTCTTGGTGAAGAACTGTGGCAGTTCCTGGTAGCAGGTGCCGCAGTCGTTGCACAGCGCCTCGTCCGCGGTGTCGAGCCAGATGGGACCCTGCGCGGGTGCCGCAGCGGGGGCAGCAGCCGCCGGTGCCGGTGCACTCGCTGTCGGCGTGAGCCCTGCCAGCGCTCCGCCGGCCGGAGCCTGGCTCGACGATGCGAGGTCGGCCATCGCGCGCGCGATGTCGTCCAGTGAACTCTCGCGTGCCGAGGTCGCTTCCTCGTACCTCGCGCGCAGTTCCTCGATGTCCGCACGGTGCAGTGCGGTCAACTGCGCCTCGTTCACACCGGCCAGGTACTGCAACGTCTGCCAGTAGCGGCGCCGGTCCTCGACCAGCGACACGATCTTGTGCGAGCACGCGACCTTGATCAGATGCCGGTCGTCGTCGGTGGCGTAGATGAACGGCACCCTGCCCGCGCGTTCGGCCACCGGCAGTTCGACGTACTCATCCACCGGGATGGCGCTGTCCTCCTCCTCGGCCCGCAGCTTGCGGAACTGCTTCTTGAACCGCACCTCGCCGAGTGCGAACTCCGCCGGTGTCAGCGGCGTCGTCAGCAACTGCAGCGCGCCGTCCTCGTCGAGGTACTCCAGCGTGGTCGAGGTCCAGGCCTTGTCCGCGTCCGGGTTGCCGTCGATGGTGAACCATTCGCGCATCGTGGAGCCGCGCCGCGGGTCGTGCACGAACAGCGGGTGCATGCGGCTCTCCACGGCCATCCGCGCACGGGCGTTCGACGACGACTCGGGGATGCCGTGCTCTGACCCACAGGGCGTGTACACGTTCATGACCGACGGTGCCGACTGGTAGCCCAGGTAGTCCATCGTCGTGGCCAGGAAGTGACCGTGGAACGCGGTGCTCGTCGAGCAGGCGTAGACGTGCGGGTGGAACGAGGCGAGCAGTGCCAGTTCCTTGCGGGCCTCGTGCTTGCCGGTGTGTGATCCACCGAAGCGGGCGAGGTCGGAGTCCTGTCCGGTGAAGCTCGAGGTCGACGCCTGGCCACCGGTGTTGGAGTAGGCGCCGGAGTCCAGGACCAGCATCTTGATCGGGGTGTCGCTGGCCAGGATCCGGGACATCGCGCCGAAGCCGATGTCGTAACTCGCGCCGTCGCCGCCCAGCGACATCACGGTGGGCAGCAACGCGAGTTCCTCCGGCGTGAACTTCTCCCACGACAGCGTGCGCAGCTCGCGCTCATGGGCAGCCTCGTCGTAGGCGTCCTCGAGTTCGAGCCCGGCGATGCGCAGGGCCCGCACGTCCTCGGTCATCCGCGCCGAGATCCCCTCGAAGATGCCCTTGGCCAGCGGTGCGCTGTCCTGGAAGAGGCTGTTGACCCACGGGTCGCTGTAGGAGTTGTACGGCATGGTCGAGGCGTAGACACTGCTGCACCCGGTGGCGTTCGCGATCACGACCGGCGACGGGCCGTTTCCGGTCGGGCCGCCCTCCCACAGGTACAGCCTGCTCTCCAGCGTGGTCAGTGCCTTCTCGATGCGCGCCCCGCGCGCCGGGTCATCGACGGTGTCGAGCTTGTCGCGCAGTCGAGTCACGACCTCGTCGAGTTCGCGCAGGTGCGCCCGCCGACGGTCCTCGGCCAGAGCGTGACTGGTCGCCATCACCAGACGGATCGCCGTGACCTCACCACAGCCACGGCAGGCACCGTGCCCGCCGGTCGTGGAGTAGAAGTTCGGCCGGTCCAGCATGAGCCGCTTCAGGTCGCCGTCCGGGCTCGTCGAGTCCTCCAGGAACCGCGCGGGGGTGTTCGGCAGCGCGGTCATGAACTCGAACCGGTCCTGCAACGTGGACAATACGTCGGCGTCCTCGTCGAGTGCTGTGAGAGCGCCGGGTCCACACACGTCGATGCACTCAAGGCACCCAGTGCACTTCCACGGGTCGACCGTCGCCGCGAACAGCGCACCGGTGCCGGCCACCGAACCCTCCATCGCGTCGAAGAACGGCCGCGTGCGGGCCACCGGGTACTTCGCGAGTTCGGCGACCAGCAGGTCGAAGTTGTGCCGGATGGTCGGCTGGTCCCAGTTGATTCCAGCGCCCACCTCCGCGAGGACCACGTCGAACGGCCGCGGGGACTTGTCCTGCCGGTAGGACTCGCGCACCTGCTCGGACAGCGTGTACACATGCGCCCGCAACGCCTCGCGCTGCGGCTCGGTGATGTCGAGTTGCTTGATCCCGGTCAGTATCAGGTCGTGGATCTCGTGCACCACGTTCGGGATCGCGGCGTCCGGGCAGGCCAGCGCGCACTCCATGCAACCCGTACAGGTCGAGAAGTCGAACTCGGGCACGGTGCGCCGGAACAGGCCCTTGTCCTTGGCGGCAGCAGTACCGGCCGGCATGAACAGCCCGGCACCCGGGAGTACCGGCGCCTCGCCGATCGTGCCTTCCCGGAACGGACGCGCCGTGGCGTCCTCGTAGTAGGCGGGGTCGAACAGCCCCGCCGTGCTCGCGGCCGTCGCGCACATGGAGGCCGACGGGGCGACGCTGTGCCGCAGCGCCACGGGCGGCGCCTCGTCGATGGCGAGGAACAGGGGGGTGTCGTACTCGACCACGTGGGTCGCGGCCATACCCTCGCGGATCACAGCCATGTTGCCCTCGACGACGGCCTCGCCCTTGCCGCCGAACTTCTTGACGATCTGGGCGTGGACCTTCTCCGCCACGGCGTCCTCGGAGGCGCCACCGGACACACGGTCGACGTGACCGACCACCGCACCGATGAACGCGATGCCCATCATGCGCGTCTCCAGGTCGGCGGTGGGCGCGTTGCGCTTGGCCACGCTGAAGGCATCGACCACCAGGAAGCGGATCTGCTTGTCGCGGATCGTCCGCCGCGCGTGGCGGGGAAGCTCGCGCCACACGTCCTCCGGCGAGAGGTCGGACTGCAGGATGAACGTGCCGCCGTCGACCAGGCCCTTGAGCGGGTTGGCGTGGAAGAACGCCCGGTGGTCCGGCGACACGACGACCTCGACCTCTTCGAGCTCGGCGTTGGTGAGCAGCACCGGTTCCGGGCTGAGCGTGATGTAGTAGTTCGTCGGCGCGCCACTCTTCTCCGAGCCGTACTTGGGCGCGGACTTCGAATGCATGCCCAGCACCCCGGCGAGGATGTCGGTGAGGAGCTTGCCCGTCGCGATGGTCCCGTAGCCACCCACCGAGTGGAACCGGATGCGGATCGCCGACTCCGGCAGCATCGGCGGGTTGGGCTTGGTCTCCAGCGCCATCAACTCGGTCTCCGGGTACGCCTTGCGCAGACGCTCCTGGACCTCGGCCACCTGCTCGGAGTTGGTCTCGCCGAAGAACTGCGACCCCAGGTAGATCAGCGGCGCGCTCTCCGGTTCGGCCATCTGCTCGAAGGCGGCGATGATGTGGCGCGGCTGGACGTCATGGCCGCCGAGGCCGAAGATCGCAGTGGTCAGCCGGGGCTGCTCGGGCAGCGCGGGGATGCCCGCGTGGCGCTGCTCGGTCGCGTTGGCGGTGGCCCGGAAGATCGCCTGGGTCACCATGCCGGTCAGGGCGGTCTGGTCGGAGCGTTCGAGCACCGTCACGGCCTTCGCGCCGGAGATGGCCTCGATGAGTTCGGCCTCCGGGAACGGTTGCAGCAGCTTGACCGACACCACGCCGACCTTGAGCCCCTGCTCGCGCAACACCGGTAGGACCGCGCGCACGTCATCGGTGATCGAGCCGAGGCCGACCATGATGTAGTCGGCGTCCTCGCAGTCGTAGGCGATGACCGGGGAGTACGTGCGGCCGGTCAGCGCGCTGTATTCGGCCATCGCCTGGCGGGCCAGCGCGGGCACGGCGCTGGCGAAGTGGGTGCGGTGGTCGGCGGCGCCGGCCTGGAAGTCGGGCTGGTTCTGCACCGGGCCGGTGAGCCCGGGGGAGTTGACGTCGACCAGCGCGGGGACCAGTTGCCGGGTGCCCTTCTCGAAGGCGTTGAGCCACTGCCGCCGCCACTGGGCGTGCAACTCCGCCGGCACGAACTGCAGCGTCGCGTCCACCAGGTCGCCCGCGTTGTCGTGCTCGACCTGCTCCGCAATGTCGTCGATGTGCGCCTGCAGCGCGGCGAGGTCGGCCGGGCGGAAGTCGTCACGGTGGCGTGCGAGGTACGCGTTGAGTTGGAACACGCGGCCCTTGGCGCCGAACAGGACGTCCTGGGCGACGGTGGGACTGTGGATCCGCCCCGCCGGGTCGCCGAGGTACTCGCGTAGCAACTCCGGCTCGGGCAGTTGTGCCTCGCTGAGCATGTGGCTGGTGGAGAATCCGTCCATGGCGTTGGCCACGGGGATCAGCGACAGCGCTGACGTCCGGTAGGCGATCGCCGCGAGGTCGGCGGCCTCCTGCGGGTTGGAGCTGAACATGATCGTGTAGCCGGCGGACAGCAGTGCGTAGACGTCGTCGTGACCGGCCATGACGTTCAGCGAATGCTTCGACACCACACGCGCGGCGACCTGCAGCACGAAGCCACCGATCTTCTTGCCGACGGTCACGTAGTGCGACTCCATCGCGTAGAGGATGCCCTGGCTCGAGGAGGCGTTGGAGATGAACTGCCCGCCGGTCAGCGCCGCGCCCAGCGCGCCGCTCTGTGCCGAGTGCTCACCCTCAGGCTCGAAGAAGAACGGGTGCTTGCCCCACACGTTCACGCCGCCCTCGGCGCGAGCCGCCTCGAACAATTCCGAGATCTCCGTCGAAGGGGTGATCGGGTACCCGATGACGCCGCCGCAGACGTGGCGCATGACATGCGCGACCGCGCCGTTGCCATGGATGACTGCGGGGGTGCCCGGATAGGGCGGGTCTTGGATTGTGGGAGGCTCGTCGGCGCTCGCCGGGGAGGGGGTTGCTTCGTACGTGGTGTCGCTATTGCTCATGGGCTCACCTCGTCGCCAGTATCCCACTTGCGCCCTGCGTGCGACACGTGGATGCATGTCTGGATCTCTGCGGATTTCGCGGGCCGCGGCACGTCAGCGGCGGAAGCCCCCCAACAACCCCCGCCGCGGTGCCGGTTCGTCGCAGGCGTCACATTCTCCGGTGCTCACCTGCGGCACCGGCCCGTCGGCGGGATCCGCCTGCGTCCGACCGGCAGCCAGCAGTGCGGCACCGTACGCGCCCATGAGCTGCGGCTGCGACGGCATGGTGACCTGCTGCCCGCTTTGCTCGGCGAGCAGCGCGACGATCGCGGTGTTGCGCGCCACCCCGCCGGACAGCAGGAGCGGCGGCACCAGCCCCACGGTCCGGACCATGGCCAGGATCCGGGAGACGAGGCCGGCGTGCAGCCCGAGCAGGATCCGGTCGACCGGTTCCCCGTGGGCGACCAGCGAGATGATCTCGGACTCCGCGAACACCGTGCAGGTGGAGGTGATCCGCACCGCCTCGGGCGCCGACAGGGCGGTGGGACCCAAGTCGTCCAGCGACACCCCCAGGCGGGCGGCGGTGTGTTCCAGGAAGCGCCCGGTGCCTGCGGCGCACTTGTCGTTCATCGCGAAGTCGATGGGCGCCCCGTTCGGTCCGATGCGGATCACCTTGCTGTCCTGGCCCCCGATGTCGACCAGCGTCCCGGCCATCCCGGTGTCGGCGAAGACCCCCCGGGCGTGGCAGGTGATCTCGGTGACGGCGCGGTCGGCGTCGGGCACCAGCTTGCGCCCGTAGCCGGTGGCGAAGACCGGGACGTCGGCCATGCCGCAGACCTCGCGGAACGCCGCCAGGGTGTCCCGGGTCTGGTCCTCCACCCGCGGTGACATGTCGGCCAACGACCAGGCCACGATCCGCCGGTCGCCGTCCACGGCCACGGCCTTGCAGGTCGTGGAGCCGGCGTCGATGCCCAGAGCGACGATCGGCTCCTCGGACGCGACGACCACCTCGGTCACGACGCCGCCTCCATCATCTCCACGAACGCCTCGATGCGTCCGGCGGTCTGCTCGTCGGCCCACACCCGCGCGTCGTTGTGGTCGGCCTCCAGCAGCATGGCCGGGACACCGGCCTGAGCCACGATCCGGTCGCGCTCGTCGATCTGCCCCAGTGAATACGGCTTGCAGGAGCGGTCGGAATGCAGGATCACCCCGTCCAGATCGAAGTCCTCGATCATCCTGCCCATGCCCGCGAGTTTGTGTGCCGTCGACTGGTTGAGGATCGGGTGCAGGTAGGTCCGCGCCGCGGAGACCATCGGGTCGGACGGGTCGAACATGTCCGCGAGTTCGGCCCATGCGTAGGTGTAGTTCGAGGCCACCACGTTGACGCCGAGCGCGGCCAGCGACTTCGACAACTGGCTGATCCGGTACCAGACGGGCAGGTTGTCCCACAGCACGCGGTGCCGCTCGTCCTTGATCGCCCCGACTCCGGCGTCGATGCGCTCGTCGAGTTCGGCGAGCACCTTGCGGTAGTAGGCCGTGGTCTCCGGCTGACCGCGCATGGCGACGATCGGCCCCATCAGCAGGAAGCCGTCGAAGGCGGTCATCGGGGCCGGCCGGTGCTGGCTGCGATCGAGGATCTCGCACCACAACCGCGACGCAGTCTGCGCCTCGTCGGTGGTCCGCGCAAGGGCCTTGTCGGTGAGCACCCGCCCGGCGACCTGCTCGGCCGCTGGGACGAGTTCCTCCTCCAACTGCCGGCGCACGTACTCCACCTGGTGGTCGTGGGCCCGGTCGTAGAGGAAAGGCGTGTCGATGACGATCAGCGGGACGTCGAAGTGGTCGGCCAGTACCTCGTACCAGTACTTCACGGTCTGACAGATGTTGGTGCAGCACAGCAGCAGATCCGGCGGCGGCAGCTTTCCCACCGGGGTCTTGCCCGTCGCGATGGAGCCGAGGTCGGTGCGCACGTACGAGCACAGGTCCTTGCTGTAGCCCTCGTCCTCGGCGGCCTGGCACAGCTCGGCCCCCATCTTGCGGGCACCGCACAGGGCCGCGTGGTTCTCCGGATAGATCAGGACGTACCCGAGAGCCTGCAGCACCTCCACCGGAGCGCCCGAGGTCACCCACGCGACCTTGTGCACGCCGGGGGAGTAGCGGGCCTTCAGGTAGTTGGCGCTCATCAGTTCCTTGACGTTGGCCAGGCTGCGCGGCGGGGCGTTCATCGGTGAGTCCGCGGGAGGGGTGTAGTTCGCCATCGCCCGCTCGTCGCGCATCCGCTGTACCCGCAGCAGGTTTCGGCCCAAGAGGTCGTACGCGATCGCCGACCGGATCTTCGGCATGGGCAGTGGCGTCTTCATCGTGCGCCCTCCAGTGTCTCGACGAAGGCCTCGATCCGGCCCACGAGTTGGCCGTCGACGTCGCCGCCACCGCCCTCGTGCTCGACGAAGAGCAACGGGACGTCGAGTCCTTTGCGCAGCGCAGGCAGGTAGAACTGCTCGGGCTCGCAGAACGGTGGAGCCACCACGAGCACGCCGCGGGCGCCGGTTGCCTGGACCAGATCCCGCAGTCGCTGAACCCTGTCCCGCAGAGGATCCGCCCGGGTGGGATCCACCGGGCCTTCGAGGTAGGCGCGCGCCAGTCTGCGCCATGGGTCGTCGTCCGTGGCTCCGGGAAGCATCCGGCGGGTGCCGGTGCTGAGGTCGTCCGCGATGACGTGGGCGCCGGCGTCATTCACGACGTCGAGCAGGTCCGGCGGGTCCGCGGCGATCCCGCTGAGCAGGATCGGCAGGCCGGGACGGGGCGCCTCACCGTCGGGCAGTCCGGCCACGAGCTGCGTGAAGTCCTCGGGCAGCAGGTACTCCCGCGCCCGCACCGCCGCGTAGAACTCGCGATCGGTGAGCGGCAGGTGCGCCCGCCTGGAGTACAGATCGCGCAGCGCCTCGTCCGCCGCATCCTCCGCTTCGAAGGCCGCAGTCCATGCGGCGTCGGTCGGCTCGGTCCCGCCCGCCGCGACCAGCGCCTCCCCCAGACGTTGGTATTCCGCCACGAGGTAGTCCAGATCCACGGGCCGACGGGTGCGGGGGGCGTACAGGGTGAGCACGGGAGGCCGGTCGCTGACGAAGTCGAGCAGCACGGATCCGAGCCCCTGCAATGCGTCGCACCCGTGCGGGACCAGCACCGCGTCCACGGCATCGAACCCGCCGTCGAGCAGGAACGCCGCACCCTTCGTGACGATCGAGCAGGCGTAGGCCTGGAAGTGCACGGCCCCCGAGTCCGGCCCGGCGGAGGACGGCGCCCAGATCTCGATCGGGTGGAACCCGTGGGCGCGCACCAGGGCCCGTGGGTAGTGGTAGGGCAACGCACCCAGGATCTTCAGGCCCTGATCGCGCGCGCGGTCGACGGTCTGCAGACGGCCGGGCGCTGTGTGCACAGAGGTCATGGATCCTCCTCGCCATCCTGAGGCTACTCCAGGGCACCTGCGGCGTGCCGGGCTGCGATGTAGGAGTAGGTCAGCCCCTGCCCGATCGTCGCACCGGGTCCTGGGTACACCCTGCCGAAAGCGTTGCCGGCCGCATTGCCCGCGGCGTACAGGCCCTCGATGACTGAACCGTCGGGACGCAGCGCCCGGGCGAAACCGTCCGCACGAACACCGCCGCAGGTGCCGAGGTCGCCGGGAACGACCTGTACCGCGTAGAACGGTCCCGCATCGATCGGACCCAGGCACGGGTTCGGCGCGATCGTCGGGTCGCCGTAGTAGCGGTCGTAGGCACTGTCGCCGCGGTGGAAGTCGTCGTCGCGGCCAGCCGCCGCCAGCAGGTTGAACCGCTCCACACTGGTCGGGAGTTCGGGCATCCCCAGCGCGTCGGCCAGCGCCGGCAGGGTGTCCGCCGTGGCCGCGATCCCGGCGTCGTACCAGGCCTTCGGGAGTGCCTGCCGCGGGAAGATCCCAGCCGAGAACAGGTAGCGGTTGCGGAAGCGCTGGTCGAAGACGATCCAGACCGGCAGGTCCTGCTTGATGAGGATCTGCCCGGCGGTCATGTAGTTGACCGCTTCGTTCATGAACCGCCGTCCCTGCTGGTCCACGATGATCTGCCCCGGCAGGGAGCGCTCGGCCAGCAGCGTGCCCGGCATCTGCCCGGGCACGGGAACGGCGGGGAACCACCAGGCCTCGTCCATGAAAGCCAGATCCGCGCCGGCCGCCTGCGCGATCTGGATCGTCTCGCCGGTGTTGTCCGGGTTGCCGAAGCTCCAGTCGGTGTCCAGTGCTTCGGACTGGTACGCGTGGCGCATCTGCGCGTTGCGGTCGAACCCGCCGGCTGCCAGCAGGACGCCGCGGCTCGCCCGCACCGTCACGTCCCGGTCCCCGCGGGTCACCACCACGCCGACGACCCGGCCGTTGTCGAGGGTCAGGTCCTTCAGTGGTGCGTCGAACCACACCGGAATGTCCTTGGCGCGCAGCCCAGCGAACAGTCCCGCGGCCAGCGCGCCACCGCCGGCGATGTACTCCCGCCGGATGGCCAAGCCACCGACGCCGAGGCCGAGGAGTTTGGCAGTCGTCATCGCGCCGCGTGGCGTACGGGCGATCAGGTTGAGCCACTTGTAGGACTTCCCGCTGACCGGCATGGGGAACGGTGCGGCCATCGCCGGGGGACGCAGCAGCGCCCGGTCCTCGCCGAGCAGGCGGGCGTTGAACGGCTTCGGCTCCATCGCCCGTCCCGTGGCCGAACCTCCGGGCAGCTCGGGGAAGTAGTCCGCGTAGTCGGTCATCCATTGGAACCTCAGCGGCGTGGACCGCTGCAGCAGAGCCGCGGCCGCCGGTCCATGGGTCAGGAACGTCTCCCAGCGCTCCTCGGGCACCTCGCCGGCGGTGACGTTGCGCAGGTACTCCCGGGCACGCTCCTCGCTGTCGATCGCGCCGGCCGCGCGCAGCAGCGGGTTGTTGGGGATCCAGAAACCGCCACCGGACAGAGCCGTCGAGCCCCCGAAGTACTGCGACTTCTCGACCACGAGCACCGACAGGCCGGCCTGCGCCGCGGCCAGCGCCGCCAGCATCCCGGTACCCGATCCGACCACCACCAGGTCGTATGTGTACTCGTCCATGTCGGTCCCCTTCCCGCCTGCAGGCGCCCCCCACTGTTGATTGTTGCGCCGTTACGGTTTCGGGACCCCGGAATCGGTAACCACGCAGCAATCAACCGCTGGCAAGCGCACCCGCCGGCACGTACGGGCACGCCGGATCCTCGGCCAGCGGATCCCCGGTGGCGGCGTCGGCACGGGCGCGTGAGCCCCCGCACAGGTCGGCGTACTCGCACACCCCGCAGCGTCCGCCGAACTGCATCGACCGGATCTGCAGCAGCGTGGGATCGGCGCGGTAGATGTCCGCGAGTGCCTTCTCGCGCACCGACCCGAGGCCGAGCGGCAGGAAACCCGCCGGGTAGACCTCGCCGTTGTACGCGACGAAAACGATCCCCTTGCCGTCACGCGTCGACGCCGTGTGCGCCGACGAGCGTTCGCGTCCGGGACCCAGACGCTCGACCAACTCGTGATGCAGGCGCACGTACAACTCGTCCTCCGGTGCCGGCACGCCCTCCCGGCGCTGCACCACAACCCGGCGGAAGAACGGCGCCTCCACGGTGCGCACGATGAAGCCGTAGTGCGACGCGTCGTAGAGGAAGTGGCAGACGTCCTCGTGTTCCTGCAGTGAGATCGCGCCGGTCGCCTCCCCGCGGCCCACATGGACCAGGAAGAAGACCTCCCAGATGTGGACCCCGGTCTGCGCCATCAGTGCTGCGATGTCGGCGAGTTCGTCGACGTTGGCGCGCATCACGGTGGTGTTGATCTGCACCTTCAGCCCGGCGGCCACCAACGTCCGGATCGCGGGGATGGTCTGGTCGAAGTGCCCGGGGATGCCGCGCACCCCGTCGTGGGTCGCCGCCGTGGCGCCGTCGAGGCTCAGCGACACCGCCTTGACGCCCGATTCGACCATTGTGCGGATCGCCTCGTCGGTGAGCATCGGCGTGACCGACGGGGACATCGCCACCGGCACGCCGAGGCCGTTGGCGTATTCGACGAGGTCGAAGGTGTCCTTGCGCAACAGGCAGTCGCCGCCGGTCAGCACGAGGATCGGGTATGGGCGGCCGAAGCCGGCGACCTGGTCGATCAGGCCCTTGCCCTCCTCGGTGGTCAACTCCCCCGGCAGCGCATCCGGTGTCGCAGAGGCACGGCAGTGCGCACACGCCAGCAAGCACGCCCGGGTGACCTCCCAGAACACCAGCATCGGGCGTTGTGCGAAATCGACCGTCATGTCGGTGCTCCTTGGATGGACGTGGCCGTTGCCACCGCGCCGGTGGTGCACGCGGCGAGCCCAGCACCGCGGTACGCCGCACCCGTGAGATGCAGGCCGGGTGGAGTCAGACGGTCGATGCGCGACAGGCGCTCGGCGTGACCGACGACGTACTGCGGCATCGCGCGCGGCCAGCGCTGGACCAGGGTCTCCTGCGGTTCGGCATCGATGCCGAGGATCCTCGCCAGCCCGTCGCGCACCCCCTCGACGATCTCGGCATCCGACATGGGCAGCCAGCGCCGGTCACCGGCGCGACCCACCATGCACTTGATGAGCACCACGTCGTCGTTGACCAGATGTGGCCACTTGTTCGTCAACCACGAACAGCCGACGATGAACTCCCGCTCGATGGGTGGCACCAGGAAGCCAGTGCCCAGTGGCAGGGCCGGCACGTCAGAGGGCCGGAACGCCAACGTGGCGTTGGCGACATCGACGTAGGGGATCTGCAATTCGTTTGCGAGTTCCGGCGCGGTGGCCCGCAGGAGTTCGGCGGTGACGTAGGCCGGCGTTGCCAGCACGACGTGGTCGGCGGTGAGGTCGTTGACCCGCCAGCCGTCGGCCGTCCGTTCCAAGGTCGTGGCCGGGGTGTTGAGCCGCACGTCGACCTCACGGGCCAGCGCCTGCGTCAGCCGCCCCATCCCGCCGCGCAGCGAGACCAGCGGCGCCTGACGCTTGCCGGTGGGCTTCGGGCGCTTGCGCATCGACAGGTAGACGCTGCGGCTGCCGGAGGCGATCGCGTAGATCTCCGGGACCGTGCTCCTGGCGCTGAGTTGCGCCGGGTCGCCTGCGTGTACGCCGCCGAGCAGTGGCTCGACCATCCGGTGGTAGACGTCGTCGCCGAAACGCGGTCGCACGAGGTCGGCGATCGAGGGGTCGTCGTTGGTCTTCGTAGCGGGTAGCACGATGTCGAAGCCGGCGCGCGCCACGCCGAGTGGGGACAGCAGGCCGGAGCGCAGCAGCGGCACGAGCCGGTCGGGCAGGCCGAACGCCGCGCCCGGTGGGATGGGCCGCAATTTCCCGCGCGACCAGATGTAGGAACCACCCGTCTGCGGCTCGACGATGTCGCCGGTCAGTCCCAGATCCTCGATGAGTTGCCGCAGGTCGGCGCCGCGGGACAAGAACGCATCCGGGCCGACGTCGACGGGCAGTCCTGCGACCTCGAGTGTGGTGACCTTGCCACCTACCTGCCCGGATGCCTCCAATACGGTGACCGGACTCCCGCCACGGCGGAGGTAGTAGGCCGTGGCGAGTCCGCTGATACCCGATCCGAGGACCAGGGTGGAACCGGCCACGTGTCCCATTGTCGCAAGGGCTCGCGCCGACCCGGGTGACTGGCCCGTTCGACCGATTCCCCGCAGTCCTGGGTGGGACTACGGTCACGCACATGCGTCGATCGATCATGGTTCTCGCGGCATGTGCGCTTGCCGTGCCGCTGGTCTCCACCCCCGCCACCGCCGCGCCGCTGAAGAGTTGCGGCCCGGTGAAGATGGCCGGTTTCCCGAAGCCGCTGGCGATCAAGGTCAAAGTCAAGGGGCTCAGTTGCGGGGATGCCAGCCTGCTCTGGACCTCCTACATCTCCAGCGGTGAGGCGCTGCCGCCACCGCTGGATGAGCTCAAGGCCACTTGCAAGGACGGACCCAAGGCCGCGCGCAAGAAGGCGGCCAAGGTGAACCGACTGGCCATCGTCTGCCGCAAGGGCAAGGTCGTCACCACGGCGTGGGCGTTGGGCGGCTGAGTTGTCGTCCGGGCACCCAGTGCTGCCGCGTCCCAGGACGACGAGCCAAGGCGTCGCTAACGGGCCCGTCGCTGTTGGCGGGAGCGGCCCTTCGCGTACAGACCTGCCGCGGCTCGCGCCGGGCCGACCAACTCGTCGTCGAAGCGCCGGAACTTCCTACGGACCGCGATCTCCGCGCCGTCGCTGACCACCCGGACGTACCCGCGTTTCACGAGTGCGTCGTAATGCCCCACCGGATCCCGCCAGGCGGCGCGCAGGCCCGACAGGGATGCCGTCGGATCGTCGAAGGCCGCCACCAGGGTCATCGGAACGCCCCGCGAGGCGTCGAACAGGCCAACCCCCGCGTAGTACGGTCCGGGCGCTTCGCCGTTCGCGATCTTGCGGATGACCCACGCGGGAAGACCCATGTGCCTCATGGTGCACCGGATCGGGGAGCAACGCCGGATTGTCGTTCAGGCACCCAGTCCCGTGGCCCGGGTGGTTTGGGTGCCTGAGGCGCAACTGAGTTGTCGTCTGGGCACCCAGTCCGGGTGCCTCAGGAGACTGGGTGCCTAACGGTCAACTCCCCTACGATGTCGACTGTGCGCGTCGTGGTTTGCCTCGGTGACAGCAACACCCAGGGTCAGTTCAGCGCGAACTATGTGAACCGGCTCAGCGCTCCGGACACCACCTTCGTCAACGCCGGCGTGAACGGCCAACTCGCCTACAAGGTCGCGCAGAGGCTGGACGAGGTCGTCGCCCGCAAGCCCGACGTGGTGACGCTGCTGGTGGGCACCAACGATGTCAACGCGCAGTACGACGCGAAGTGGCGGGCCCGCTACCGCAAGCAACAGCGGCTGCCGGTCGATCCGACCCGGGAGTGGTACGGCGAGCAGATCGACGAGATCCTCACGCGCATGCAGTCGCAGACAAGCGCCCGCATCGCGGTCCTGGACCTCCCCCCGCTCGGCGAGGACCTGACCAGCCGCATGAACGGGCTCGTGACCGAGTACAACGCGACCTTGCGCGAGGTGGCGGCCACGCACGGGGTGCCGGTCCTGCCGCCGCACGAACGGCTCGTCGCACTGCTGCCGCCCGATGCGCACCCGCCGCCCTACCGCGGCGACATCAAGTTGGTGTTCGCGTCGTTCCTTCGTCACGTGATCTTGCGCCAGAACTGGGACTCGATCAGCCGGCGCAACGGCTTGACCCTGCTCACCGACAACCTGCATCTCAACGACCGCTCGGCCGATGTGGTGGCTGAGTTGGTCGGGGAGTTCGTGGACTAATCCAGCAGCACCCGGCGCAGGGCCTTGCGCAGCAGTTTCACGGTCCGGTGCGCGTGCTTGCGCTCGATCTCGCAGACGCGCGCCTCCTCCGGATCGTCGGTCTCCTCGCACGCTTCCCGCCAGGCGATCTCCTGCTCCTCGTTCCAGCGGATGAGCTCGAGCAGCAGGTCCGGGTCGTTGTCGCAGATCCGCGCAGCGTCCTTGGGTCGCAGGGCCCCCGGGTTCTCGGCGTCGAGCTGCAGAATGCTGAGCATCGCCGGGTGGATCGGGTCGTCGTCCTTGCGCTCCGGCGGCTGCAGGAAGTGCTGTCCGCCCACCCGTTCGACCAGGTCGTCCTCGTGCTTCGCCACGGTGTCGCACACGTGCGCCAGCAACGCCTGGAACTGCGTCGGTGTGTACGGCCAGGCCAACAGTTCTGCGGCGGCCACGATGGTGGACTTGACGATGACGAACTTGACTCCTTCGACCGTGCGGTTCAAGCGCGCGACCTCCTGCAGCGCGGCCTCGTGGTCGGTCACGTCCTTCGCGATCACGGAGAACAACCGGATCATGGGCCGCTCCGGATGGGTGCCGACGAAGACGACGTTGTTGTCGAAGCGGATCGGCAGGTCCCCGTCGCTGTCACGCTCCGGCACCTCGTCCAGCAGGTTCGCCAGCGAATGCTCGATCAGACGATTCAGATGATCGGTGCTGTCCGGGAAGGTCGCGGTTGCGTCCTCGATCGGTGCGTCCGGCGCCGGCGGGAACGGCTCCGATCGCCAGTCGATGTTGTCGCCGATCAGGTATGAGGGGTGCAGGATCCGGAAGGCGTCACGCAGCGCCGAGACCGCCATGCTCGCGGCCTGGTCGACGTGCGTCATCGGCAGGACGATCCAGTAGTTCGGCATGGTGTCCGACGGCTTGTGGAACCCGATGGCCCGCAACTGCCTGCGGTCGGCCTTGTCGAGCTTCCAGCCCTCGTCGAGGAAGCGATTGCTGGCCGCCTCCAGCAGGATCCGGTCGCCGAGGCGAAGCGCCTGGACGTATGGCGCCACGTCTTCGTGGGCGAAGTCGACGCGGACGCTCGCGTCATCGGCGAGTGTGTCGAGCGTCTCAGCCAGAGCGGACCGGAAGTCCCTCCACGCCGCCTCGATGATGCTGTCCAGATCAGGTGTCCGATCGGTCATCGGGCCACCCCCTTTCCCCGTCTCTCACATCTCCAAAGTACGAGGGGGGTGTGACATCTCATCTCCCTTATGGCAGCAGCGTGAGAGTCCCAACGCGGGACCGAACCACGCCGAAGTGCCGCCGATCCAGGGTGGCGATCTGCGCAGTATCCAGCCTTTCCGCTGCGGCGATCACGGACGCATCGGCGGTGCCCAGTGGTAGGTCGCGGTACGCGGCCACGAGTTCGGCGATCCGCAACCAGTCGGTGGCTGCGACCGGTTCGGCGATGAGATTGCCCGCGGCGAGGTCGCCGAGGAAGCGCACCTCTGGCTCGGTGCCGAGGCGACTGGCGATCAGGTAGGTCACCTCGGTGACGACCAGCGTGGGGACGATCAACGGGCCGGGGTGGGACTCCAGAAGTTCGAGGCACTCTGCGTGGTGGGCGTCGTCGCGGTCGACGTACGCGTAGAGCGGGCCCGCGTCGACGATCAGCGCGATGATCCGACCTCGGCGGCCAGGATCTCGTCGATCCGCTCGGATACGTCGGACACACCGCTGGCTCCCGCGCCAGCCGCGATGAGACGACGGCGGCCGCGTGGGGCGTTGAGCAACGTCTCGATGGCTTCACGGGTCAACTCCGACACGGTGAGGCCGCGGCGCTCGGCCTCATGGCGAAGGCGGGCGTCGAGTTCGTCGGGGAGCTTCACCGTGGTCCGCTGCATGTATGTCAGCATACCCCTAGGTTCCGGTGTCGGCAGCGTCCAGGATCGCCCGAATCGAAGCGGCGTCGACGGGCAACTCGTGTGCCAGGGTGTTCCAGACGATGCTGGAGTCCACGACCTGGCACTCGTGTGCGATGAGGTTGCGCATGCCCTTCATGAGTCGCCAGCGCACCTGTGGATGGGCTGTCACGAAACCCTCGGGCAAGCGGCTGACTGCCTCGCCGACCCGGTGGAGGATCGCCTCAGCGGCCAGCGGCAGCATCTCGTCGCGCTCGTAGGCCCGTCGGCCACGAGCCACAAGTCGTTCGGCGACCCGCGCGAAGTCGAGGATGTCTTCCATGGTGCGCAGATCCTGGTCGCTCGGGCGTGTGGTCATAGTGGGCGTGCTTCTCGCCCGATGTTGTCGTGGCGCGCACCCAGGCCGGCGGAGCTGACGACATCGACGTGTATGCCAAGTAGTGCCTCGAGTTCGTCGGTCAAGGCGACCTGGTCGTACAAGGTCGCCGTGGTTGCGAATGTCACGAGCAGGTCCACGTCGCTCCCGGGGCGATCGTCACCGCGGGCAACCGATCCGAAGACGCGGACATCGACGGCATTGTGCTTCCTCGCGATCGCCGTCACGGCCCGCGCATGCTGTGTCAGCAGCATCGAGGGGCGGGGTTTCGCGGCGGCTTCCAGCCGTTCCAGCATCCTCGGGGATGGCCTACGCCGCCCCGACTCGTACGCGGCGATGTTCGGCTGGGCGACCCCGGACAACTCAGCCAGCTCGCGCTGGCTCAGGCCCGCCCGCCGACGCAACTCGAGCACGGTTGCCATCCGCAGCACCTCCGATATCAATGATATGTACCGGTCCCGATCAGTAGTCCCAGCTCGGGGCGTCCCGGTACGGACGCGCAAAGGCGGCGTACTCGGAGTCGTAGCACGTGCACCGCTCGTCGTTCCCGTGATCGCGGCGGGACCTGTACGAGTCGGATTCCCACCGTTCGGTGTCATGCCAATTCACCAACGTCACCGGCGTGCTCCGAGGTAATCCCATAAGGGGCAGGGCTGCGTCGAGACGCCGCTGCGCGACATCGCGGCCCGGGGTCTCGGGCTCCTGGTAGAACACCGGTCCCGTGGGTCCGACGACCAGGTTCGGATCGTGGGTGGCGAGGTTGTACTCCAGATCGAGGGTGGCGACGGTCGCGCCGTTGGCGGCGTCCATGTCGCCGCTCCCTTGCCACCGCGACGAGCCGTTGACGATCGACCACCGTACGCCGATGGTGCGGAAGAAGCGAGGGACGTGTGCCCACCACAGACCGTCGCATTTCTGCACCTGGTGCCGGGGCACTTCGAGCCCGCTGAGGGCGCCGTCGGACAGAAGGGCGTGTGGGCCCAGATGATCGCGCAGGAAGTCGGTCGGCCACACGCAGTGCACCCAGCTGCCATAGCCGGACCCGCCAAGCTGCAGTTGGTCGGAGTTCACGATGTGCCAGCCGGAATGACCCTTCGTGTCGGACACCTCGAGGGGAACGCTCACATCGTCCGGCATTCGGCTCGAGGTCCGGATGAGGGAGTCCATCAGTCTGTTCGGCTGGTCGCCGAACACAAGGGCCTGACAGTGCATGGTCGTTCTCCGTTCTCAGTCGGCGCACCAGGCGCAGCGGATGGGGGTCTCGGGCGGCAGTTGGCGGATACCTGTGAGGATCCGGCTGGTGCTCGTGTATCCCGACACGTTGTAGTAGCGGTGCTGGTCGCGCTGGAACAACTGCGGACCGCGGTGGTCGATGACCAGTCCCGGCTCGCCCGTGGCCTTGCGGAAGGAGCCCTTGAGGTTGAGTTCCCCGACGGTGGTCGACGTGGTCTCCTTGCCGAGCTTGGTAAGGAGGGGATCCTGCCCGACCTGCTCGAGGGTCCATTCGGTCGCGACCGTGCTGAAGAAGCGTGGGACCTTGGCCATGAGCACGCCGTCGCGTGTCTGCACATCCGACAGCAGGGCTGAGCCGTACGTGACCGACTTCGGATGCGCCAGCGCCTGCGCGCCAACGGCCTCCAGGATGGTGTCCGCAGGCACGGCGAAGTCCACCCACTGCTCACCGTCGGTGGTGCGCTCGGCCCACGCCGACCGGTACCGACCGAGTCGCGATCCCGTCTCGGTCGTCGCGTCGAGCGGCACCCAGATCTGGGCAGGGGGATGACCGTTGGGCGCCGTGAGGTCGTCGAGGATGCTCTCGGTGTCGTCGCCGATGAGCCACGCTGTCAGGTTCATGCCTCCAGGCAACTACGGTTTCGGCGGTCGCAGGGAGTCGAGATTCAATCTGTGGACAAGCCCTCAGTCCCGCCGGTGGTAGTTGTGGGCGGTCGTCGCGTGGACCGTCCCGAGTGGGCTGGTCCACACCATGTCGTGGTGGGGCGTCGAGGGGTCATGCTTGACCTTCCACGCCGAGTGGGTCTTGACGCGATGGTGGTGGCGGCATAGGCCGGCGAGGTCGGTGGCGCGGGTCTTTCCCTTGGGCCAGGGGACGATGTGGTCGCAGTCGGCGTATTCCGCGCTGCGGTGGCAGCCGGGGAAGCGGCAGGTGAGGTCGCGGGCCTTCACCGCGGTGCGGATCCGCTCCGGGATGCGGTACGTCTCGGCACTGAGGTCGACCAGGCGGCCCGACAGCGGATCGGTGACCAGCCGGCGCCAGCGGGCGTCGGGGGAGAAGCACAGGGTCCGCGCGAGTTCCGAGGTGATCGGGCCGAGGCGCTTGGACTCCGCGCCGTACTCGTTGTCACCGATCAGGGTGTCCGCGGGGATCACGACGTCGACATTGATCCGGTAGGTGCAGTGGGCGGTCAGGAAACCCGCGAGCGCGTCGGCGCAGCGCTGCTCCTTGGTGCGCGCGTCGCCCTGTGCGTAGGGATCGGCGCACTCGGGGCTGGCCGCCAACTTCTCCAATGCCTGCATGAACGCCTCGGCCACCTCGACGGACACGTAGGCGGAGATGTCTGCCATGCCGTGGCCGCGGGGCGTCACACTCACGCCGCGGTTCTCCAGGGCCTTCTTGCGCAAGGTCGCGTCCGGATCGTGGTCGCAGGTCAGTCCCAGCAGGTACCGGCGCAGCTGGTGCGGGGTGTGGTCGAGCGCGTACTCGATGGCCAGCAGTTCCAGGTACTCGCGGCGCGGGTCGGGCACCTCGTGCAGCTCGTCGACGATGCGCTGGGCCTTGGTCAGGTCGATGCGCCCCTGCGCCAGTGCGGCCCACACCACCTCACGCGAGCACAGTTCAACGCTGTTGTCGGTGAGGTGTTCGGCCGAGCGCGGGGACATGGCGAGGGTGACGGCGACGGTCTCCGCTGTGCCCGACATGGGGTGGCCGATGGCCCGTATGCGCGAGTCGACCTCGGCGATGATGGCGGCCTGTTTGGCCTGCAAAGCCCGGATACTGCGTGTGACGTCCGTGAGTTCGTCCACGAGCTCCTGGTCGTCAAGCGCCCGTGCGTCGGCCAGCGTGGCGCTCACGGACGGGAAGGGGTCCTCCGGGATCTCGGGCATACCTCAGTATAGAACACATGTTCGATACACACAAGGGTCTGTGGAGAGTCATTTCGCCGCCACTTTCGCCGGTGGATCCAGACGGGGGATCGCCCTGCCGATGGCGGCGGCCACCAGCGCCACGGGTGCCAACTGCCAGCCGCCGACGAGGAAGCCGATGACCAGACCGAGTATCGCGGTGAATTTCCAGTTCGCGTGCGCGAGGTACGTGACGGCGGCGACGATCCCGGCAGTCACCGCAGCGGCCGGGTCCGCTGCCAGCAGAGCCGCTGCGACGGCACCGGCGCCGGCTCCGGCGAACATCGCGGGGAAGTAAGGGCCGCCCCGGAACCCCGCGGCCA
>ERZ795053.769-NODE-769-length-40815-cov-7.860255_pt1 | contig 40815 bp, 34 predicted proteins | sample MGYA00375137_ERZ795053 | MGnify/ENA primary metagenome ERZ795053 (study PRJEB30182, sample SAMN05720284) | activated sludge metagenome | isolation source: Anaerobic digester | place: Hong Kong | collected 2014-12-17 ... | reverse complement strand
AAAAAGCCGGGAAATATCTCGGTGGCAGCATATCGCCAGGGATAAGTATGCGGTTCAATGCTTTGCATACTTTTACAACAAATCTGCCGTTAGTTACTCAAACAAAAACACCTGAGCTCATTGGGGACTCAACCGTTAAATCAATTCAATCAGGAGTGATCAATGGCGTTAAAGCAGAGGTTATGGGATTCATAGAACAATACAAATCACTTTATCCTTCTCTAATCGTGGTTTTTACAGGTGGAGACTTGAATTATTTTGATAAGAATACAAAAAATAACATCTTTGCAATCCCAAATCTGGTATTATTGGGCTTAAAGGAGATTCTGGAATACAATGCGAATAAGTAGCTATAAATCATTATTGTTCTTCCTATCGATTTTCATTTTGATTGGTTTAGGAGACACCGCTTCGGCTCAAACAAGTATAAGCTCACCCTATTCGGCTTTTGGGCTGGGTAACTTGTACCAAACAAACAATATCAGGTACAAAGGAATGGGTAACACCTCCCTGGCCGGAAGAGATTATTTTACGATAAATGTCAATAATCCGGCATCCTACACCGCGTTCGACAGTACTTCATTTGTTTTTGAAGCAGCAGTAATTGGACACAGCACCACGCTGCGAACCAATGAATTAAATGAAACCATTAATTCTGCAACCATGAGCCATTTGATTTTTGGTTTCCCGGTTACAAATTGGTGGCGAAGTAGCTTTGGTTTGCTTCCTTACAGTGGAGTTGGTTATAATGTAACAGATACAAAACCAAATGATAATCTTGGGGATGTTACCTACTTATTCGAGGGTGAAGGTGGTTTAAGTCGTGCCTACCTCGGAAATGGTTTTAAGTTAACCAAGTTTATGTCGGTGGGAGTAAATGCGTCGTATTTGTTTGGTACTATAAACCGGATTCAAAGGGTTACTTTTCCTGATACAACAAATGTTCTCAATTCACGAGTAGATGATGCCACCTCAGTAAGCGATATTTATCTTGACTTTGGGGTACAGTTTCATATGCCAATTAATGAAAAACTGAATCTTACGATTGGAGCTACCTATAATCCAAGGTATGACCTGAATGCTAAAAAAACCTATTTATCCCGTACTTATGTTGCATCCATAAATAATGTAGATATTATTCAGGACACGGCGCTTTTTATTGACAATATAAAAGGGACAGTTTCAATACCTGATGCATTCGGATTTGGCTTTAACATTTCCAAAGAGTATGACTGGTCATTTGCTGCCGATTACAAATATAATAACTGGGCCGATTATGAAGCTTTTGGGCTATCTGACTCATTGGAAAGCAGCCACTCATTTAATGGAGGCCTGAGCTTAATCCCCGATCGTAACAGTATGTCATATTTTAGCAGGGTTGAATATCGGTTCGGGGGCTATTATCAAATATCAAACCTGAAATTAAGAAATCAACCAATTAATGGTTTTGGTATAACATTTGGAACCGGATTACCATTAAGAGGAGCAAATGTCCGAGGTTCAAAATCGATGTTTAATATTTCTTTTGAATACGGACGGCGGGGTACAATAGAAAAAGGGCTTATTAGAGAAGACTATTTTAATATTCATCTTGGTATAAGCGTTTACGAATGGTGGTTCTTTAAACGGAGATACAAATAAGATTTAACATTAAATAAAGATAAATTAGTTAATTTTGTTCTTTAATCAATTGAAATTCATTGAATCCATGCTTTTAAAAATGAAAAAAACGACAATAATATTTCTCGGAATTGTAATCGGATTTTTATCAGTACCACAACTGAAACTTCAGGCACAAGATACACTGGTGGGGAAATATGGTGAAGATAGTACAAACTGTGTGATGAATAATTCATTGTATTATGAATTTTACAGGCAATGGAAACAAAGCAAATACAAAAGCCCTGCCTGGAAAGATGCTATTAAACCATGGCGCTGGGTTTTCCTTAATTGCCCTAAAAGCACCAAAAACATCTACCTGCATGGTGAAAAACTTGTGGAGGAGTTAATCAAAAACGAATCCGACAAAGCCAAAAAAGATAAATACATCGATACCTTGATGATGGTTTATGCTAAAAGGATTGAATACTTTGGCAATGAAGGATATGTTAAAGGAAAATGGGGATCTGACTTATATAAATACCGGCCCGAAGCTTATGAGGAGGCCTATGGTTTATTGAAAACCTCCGTTGAACTTGAACGCAATGAATCAGAAGGGTCTGTACTTATTTATTATTTCCGTTCTGCTGAAAAAATGGTCAAAGCTGAAAAACTTGAGGCATCCGTGTTATTTGATATTTATGATCAAACCAGTGAAATCATTGAATACAACATTAGAAAATACAAAGCCGAAGGAAATGAAAAGCTTGTAACTCGCTGGGAAAATGTGAGAAACAACATTGAGCTCTCCATTGAACCCTATATGGATTGTCCGCAAATTGTGAGTATTTACACTCCAAAATTTAATGATAACCCTGAAAATGTTGAGTTGCTAAAGAAAATAGCTAAGCTTCTGGATAAAAATGATTGTGATGTTCCACTTTACAGAGAAGTCGTTGAAAAACTTCACAATCTTGAACCTAGTGCCGAAAGCGCTTACCTTTTAGGTAAAATGTATATTAAACTTGAAGATTGGGCCACCGCAGCAAAATATCTTGAGCAGGCCATTCAACTTTATGAAGATGACAACGATAAAGCAGATGCAAGATATCTTTTAGCAAACGTATATCTGCAGCAAAAACGTTACGCTGAAGCGAGAAGTCAATGCTATGAATATCTGAAAGTTCGTCCGGATGAAGGCAAAATCTATATCCTCATTGGCGATCTTTATGCCATGAGTGCTAATCAATGTATTGATGAAGAATTAAAAGTTGCTTACTGGCCTGCAGTTGATATGTACATCAAAGCCAAAAATGTCGATCCTTCTGTGGAAGAGCAGGCAAAAAATAAAATCAATACATTCTCACTGTACTTCCCGGCTAAAGAACAGTTATTCTTCCGTGATCTAAAACCTGGCGATAGTTACACGGTGGGCTGCTGGATTAACGTAACAACTACGGTACGTTCCTCCGACTAGTAATTTAAAGCTTTTGTGAAAACATATCTTAAAGACATGCTGAAAATGATCCTCAATAATTTATTGTGGGTCATTTTTGCATTTACAACATTTTTAATGTTTTCATGCAAAAATGATATTAAAACCATTAACGAGTTATCGCAAGTTGATTCACTCCCAATGGAATTTGCCCGCGATATTGAAGTGTATTACAGCGATTCGGGAAAAATACAAGCCATGCTTAAAAGTCCGCTGATGGTAAGGATTGAAGACAAAGAATCGTATTTTGAGTTTCCGGAGGGTTTTGAAGCTATTTTTTACGACTCAGTTATGCAACCTCAATCACAAATAACCGCAGACTATGGGATAAGTTACGAAGAGAAAAAACTAATGGAAGCCCGGAATAATGTGGTAGTGAAAAATATCAGCAAACAGGAGAAGTTAACCACAGAGCACCTGGTTTGGGACCGTATGAAAGGAATTATATATTCAAATGTATTTGTTACCATTACCAAACCTGATGAAACCATATACGGAGATGGCCTTACTTCTGACCAGAACTTTAACTTTTATGAAGTTGATAATCCGCGGGGTGAGTTTGATATTTACCCCGATGATAAGGAAGAAGGATCAAAATAAATAATAATTTTGCATTGATGAATGATTGGTATATCGTATTGTTTACGTTGATATTTTCAGCCTTCTTTTCAGGAATGGAAATTGCCTTTGTGAGTTCAAACAAGTTAAAAATAGAACTTGATAAAAACAAAGGTCTCCTTTCAGCAAAAATTCTGGCTTACTTCGTAAAAAATCCTTCTAAAATATTAGGTACATTGCTACTTGGAAATAACATTGCGCTTGTTATTTATGGTATTTCAATGGCTCGAATTCTGCAACCACAAATTGTAAAACTACTGGGGCCATCATATAGTTCAGAAACCATTGTACTGGTAGTTCAAACTTTTGTATCTACCCTGATCATCCTAATTACCGCTGAATTTATACCAAAAGCACTGTTTCGGTTAAAATCCAATTCCATACTTAATATTTTTGCAATTCCCATCAATCTGTTATACTGGATCATGTATCCTTTTATCAACGGTTTAGTTGGTCTATCGGAGTTTTTTATTCGCAAAATTTTACGTACCCAGGTTGCTACCGATGGATACTCGTTTAGTCATGTAGATCTGGATAATTATTTACGTGAGTTAGTTCCGGATCAAAAAGAAGAGATTGAAGCAAAACAGGAAATCCAGATGCTTCAAAATGCCATTAGCTTTAAAAGTATCAAATTGCGTGAATGTATGGTACCCCGAACTGAAATCACCTCTCTTGAGCAGAACGAAAGTGTTGAAACGCTCAAAAAGACTTTTATTGAAACGGGCCACTCAAAAATATTAATTCATCGCGAAAACGTGGATGACATAATAGGATTTGTGCATACCTCTGAGATTTTTAACGATCCGGGTGATATCAAGTCCATTACGAGATCAGTCCCCATATTCCCGGAAACGATGCTTGCTCACCTGGTTTTAAATATTTTTATTAAAGAACACAGGAGCATCGCTGTGGTGGTGGATGAATTTGGAGGAACATCCGGAATTGTAACCATGGAAGATATTATGGAAGAAATTTTCGGAGAAATTGAAGATGAATATGACACCGAAGAGTTGATCGAAGAGATCCTTTCCGAAACATCGTACCGTTTTTCGGCTCGTCACGAAATTGATTATATCAATGAAAAATACAATCTTCATCTCCCAGTTTCTGATGAATATGAAACTCTGGGAGGTTTAATTATCAAAGTTCACGAAAGTATTCCTACCACAGGAGATATAATCGTTTTTGCACAGTTAAAATTTGTGATAATTGATGCCAGTGAAACCCGGATTGAAACGGTTGAATTGCATCTGGAAAATCAATAAACATTATTTTTGAAATCTTATCAAAAAGCCTAAAACACTTGCTAACAATTTATTTTAGTAATTTTTTCATCAATTAAACTAGTTATATTACATTTGCAAATTCTTTAAAAAATTGGAATTATGGCGGTTATTGGAACAATAAGAAAGCAATCTGGATTATTAATAATCATTGTGGGGCTGGCATTGGCAGCATTTATTTTAGGAGATTTTCTTAAACCCCGACAGGGAAGCCGGAACACGGATATAGCAGAAGTGTATGGTGAGGAAATTCCTGCAACTGTGTTCAATCAAAAGGTTGAAGAGAACATGGAATTGCAGAAAAGAAATCAAAACAAAGAAAGTTTGTCACCTGAAGAACAATTTCAACTCCGACAGCAAACTTATGATCAATTGGTTCAGCAAATTATAATGAGCCGGGAATATGAAAAATTAGGAATTGAAGTTACTGCTGACGAAATGTTCGAATTGATACAGGGAGAAAATCCACATCCTTATATTCTTCAATATTTCAAAGATCCTCAAACACAACAGTATGATCCGAATTTGGTAAGAAATTACCTGTCACAATTAAGCAATCAGTCTCCTTCTGATCGTCAGCAATGGGAGCGGTTTGTAGATGCTATTAAAGAGGATCAGTTGCGTAAAAAATACCAGAGTCTGATATCAAAAGCATACTTTATGCCGGATACTTTCCTGGTTGAAGATTTTAACGAGAAGAAAACTGAAGCCAAAGTTCGGTTGGTTGGAAAACGATTTACTTCTATTCCTGATAGTCTTGTTACAGCTACTGATGAGGATATGAAATCCTATTATGAAAAATATAAATACAATTACAAACAAGAGGCTTCTCTTGATTTACAATATGTAGTTTTTAATGTTACCCCTTCAGCGAAGGACAGGAAAAATATCCGTGATGATGTATTTGCAGTATTTGAAGATTTTAAAACAGCAGAAAATATTCCTTTATTTGTAAACTCTGAGTCGGAAACAAGGTACGACAGCACCTGGCACAAACAAGGCGAATTACCCATTCGTATTGATTCGGTAGTTTTTAATGGTGAACCCGGTACTATGGTGAAACCATACATTGAAAACGATCAGTGGCATATGGCCCGTTTGGTTGATGTTCAAAATCGTCCTGATTCAATGCGTGCAAGCCATATTTTAATTGCATTTTCAGGTGCATTCAGAGCTCCTGACACCCTGGTAAGAACAGAAGCTCAGGCTAAAGAACTCGCTGATAGCCTGGCAGATGTTGTTAAACGCAATCCATCAAAAATGGAGGACCTTGCTGTTGAGTTTTCAAATGATCCGACAGCAGCAGCTAAAAAAGGTGATTTAGATTGGTTTGCTGATGGGCAAATGGTTTATCCATTCAACCATGCAGTTCTAACTCACAATGTGGGAGATGTAACCGTCGTAAAAACACAGTTTGGTTATCATGTAATTAAGGTTACTGATAAACTCAAAGCAGTTAAAAAAGTGCGGGTCGCTCAAATAGATATCACTATCACTCCAAGTCAGGAGACTTTCCAGGACTTTTATGCGCAAGCCAGTGAATTCCAGGGCAATGCTACCAATCTGGAATCATTTGATACTTTGGCTGCCAATAAAAATTTAAGTGTACGTACCGCAACTAACTTACAACCAATGGCCAATCGAATTGCCGGATTAGATAATCCTCGGAGTGTTATCATCTGGGCTTATGGCGAAGGAATTGATGTTGGTTCCGTTTCCTATGTATTTACCATGGAAGACAAATATGTTGTAGCTGCAGTCACCAACAAACGTGAAGAAGGCATTCCATCACTGGATGAAATTCGCGAAAATCTGGAACCCCTGGTAAAAACCGATTTAAAAGGTGACCTGGTGATTAAAGAAATGAAAGACGCACTAAGTGGAAATACTGATTTAATTGCTTACGCTCAAAAAATTGAATCAAAAGTTGACACAGTGAATAATGTAACCTTCACAATGAGGAACATTGCAGGATATGGAAACGAATCCAATGTTTTAGGAAAAATATTCACAACTGAGCCCGGCCAGTTAACAGGTCCAGTAAAAGGGAATAACAGTGCTTTTGTATTTATCGTTGATGATATTAGCTATCCCGATCCTTCGGAAGATAATAAAATGTACAAAAGGCAAATGCTGATGAATTTTCAGGCTAAGATTAATAACAACTCTTACCTGAAAGCAATAGAAGATAATGCGGATATTGTAGATAATCGCGTAAAGTTCTATTAGCAGTTACTTAACGAAATAAAAACCTGCATTCTTTGAATAATTAATAAGGATGCAGGTTTTTTTATGTACAGATAATTCTGTTATGAAAAAGCTTTCAACTATTTTTGTTTTATGCAACATGCGAAAATACTGGTTCGTTACCTGAAATACCTCCTCCATTCAAAAACAAAATTTGGTGTTCACTCTCCTTTTCTTTTCGATTTAATTACAGAGGTTTTTCAAAATAAAACTTACAATGAAGCATATACACGCATCGAATCATTAAAATCAGCGCTTTTACAGAACCATGATATAATTGAGGTAACTGATTATGGAGCAGGATCAAGGGTAAATCCGGGAAACAAACGCAAGATAAGTGATATTATTAAAAACTCTTCCAAGCCGGCGAAGTACGGTCGATTATTACACAGGCTTGTCCAGTATCTGCAACCCGAACATGTGATTGAAATTGGCACCTCGATGGGGTTAAGTGCAGCCTACATGGCAAATGCCGTACCCAATGCAACAGTATTTACCATTGAGGGTTGTCCGAACATTGCTGCAAAAGCAAAGTCAAATTTTGATACACTTGGCATAAAAAATATACAACTGATCAGGGGAACATTTGAAAAAAAACTACCAGAATTACTCACCAGTATTGACACGCTTAAATTTGCATTTATTGATGGGAATCATCAATATGTACCTACACTTTCGTATTTTGAACAATGCGCTGCCAAAGCCGTTAATGATACGTGTCTGGTCTTTGATGATATACATTGGTCAACTGAAATGGAAATGGCATGGAATAAAATCCGACACAACACAAAGGTTACTTTAACCGTTGATCTATTTTTTATGGGGATTGTATTTTTCAGGCAGGAATTGACCAAACAGGATTTTGTGATACGATTTTGATTTTAAGTTATCTTTGTTCATCTCAACAATTTAAACATGGAAAAAGAAGTTATCAGGCTCATTGATATTACACGACATTTTAAGGTGGGTACCGAAATCGTTAGGGCTTTGCGTGGAATAAATCTCACTATCAAAAAAAATGAATTTGTTGCCCTGATGGGACCATCCGGTTCCGGTAAATCCACATTAATGAATTTGTTGGGATGTCTTGATACACCCACTTCCGGGCAATATTTCCTCAATGGACAGGACGTCAGCAAAATGGATGACAACAGTTTGGCTGAAATCAGAAATAAAGAAATTGGATTTGTTTTTCAAACATTTAACCTCTTACCCAGGTCAACAGCCCTGGAAAATGTTATGCTACCATTGATATATGCTGGGTTTAATAAAGCCAACAGAATTGAAAGGGCCAAGGAAGTATTGGAAAATGTACAATTGACTGATAGAATGCTCCATAAACCAAACGAACTCTCAGGCGGACAGCGGCAAAGGGTAGCAGTAGCCCGAGCCCTGGTTAATAAGCCTTCGATAATATTGGCAGATGAGCCTACGGGAAACCTTGACTCAAAAACTTCCATTGAAATTATGGGGCTGATTCATGAAATACATCAGGCCGGCAATACCATTATTTTAGTTACACATGAAGAGGACATTGCACAGCACGCGCATCGGATCATTCGTTTAATTGATGGGCAGGTAGCCTCCGATGAAATTAATGAATCACCAACAAAACCAATTCTTAAAAAAGCAGCAGAAGAAGTATAAAACCATGGGGCACGAGTTTAAAATTTATACAAAGGGCGGAGATAAAGGACAAACTTCTTTGTTGGGAGGAACACGTGTTTCCAAATACGATATTCGCATTGAAGCCTATGGTACACTTGACGAACTCAATTCTTTCATAGGAATAGTTCGGGATATGAACATCGGGAAAGACCATAAAGAGGCTTTATTGAAAATCCAATACAAAATATTTGAAGCAGAATCACACCTGGCAGCCGATAAACCAGAACAAACCGAAAAGTTGCCCAGAATAACTGAGGATGACATAGTTTTTCTGGAAAAGGAAATCGACAGGATGAATGAATCATTACCCGAATTAAGATCATTTATTCTTCCCGGCGGGCATGTGGTGGTTTCATATTGTCATGTCTGTCGCACAATCTGCCGGCGGGCCGAACGTTTAACCATCAAATTATCGGAACTTTATCAGGTGGATGAACGTATTTTGAAATATTTAAACAGGCTATCCGACTACTTTTTTGTGCTTGCAAGGATGATCGGAAAGGAACTTGGAACCACGGAGGTGCTCTGGAAGCCAAACAAATAAAGCGATTCAGGAGATTTTAATAAAATTTTTCAATTTCGTTTATTTGATCTAAAAAAAATTATTTTTGCAAAAAATTAGAAAGTAAAAAACACATTATGTACTGGACACTTGAATTGGCTTCAAAACTTGAAGATGCACCATGGCCCGCTACCAAAGACGAGCTGATCGATTACGCAATCAGGTCTGGTGCACCGATGGAAGTTATTGAAAACCTTAAGGAAATTGAGGACGAAGGCGAGGTATACGATAGTATTGAGGACATCTGGCCTGAGTATCCCACCAAGGAAGACTTTTTCTTCCACGAAGACGAGTACTAACACATCAAACTAAGAAAAAATAAAAAAGCGGCTTTTCTGATGAAAAGCCGCTTTTTATTTAAATGCATTTTTATTATTGAACCACGATCACCAGGTATTTGGATGATTTCCAAAACTCAGCTGCATTTTCAATAATCAGCATACGTTCATCACCTTCACCGGAAATTGAATATGATTCACCCGGATGCGTAGTAACGATATCAACCTTTTTACCCGGTATAGGGATCTGGCTTACTTCACGAATATCAATCTTCGTAAAATTACTTGCATTAAAATCGTCTTTCAGTACTTTGTTGGTTCCAATTCCAATAAAACCTCCCTCAGAAGTGATAATATTGTTTTCTTTCAAATCCTTTTTTGTACCAATAACATAATATGCTGTATTCAAAGCAAGTGTTTTTTCTTCAATGGTTTGAGCCTGACCTTCAATTACCGTTGATTTTTCTTTGCTCTCTTTCGATAGCCTGTTTACATCATCAGTAAGGTTAGTCACTTTGATATTCATCTTTTCCAACTCTACCCTTAATTCTTCAATCTGGCCATCCTTTTCCTCCAGTTGTTTGGATAAATTAGCCATCATTTTTTCCAATTCACTAACCTGGTAATTTGATTTACCGAGCCGTTTGCGAACATCGTCAAGCTTCGACCGGGTATCAAGCAGTAAATCATAAATTGAATTGATGTCGTCATTGATTTGATCTTTCGCCTTTTTCTTTAATTCAGCTTTATTTTCGGTTTGCTCAGTAATGATCATTTCTTTCGATTTAATTGAATCAAGGTTCGACTGAATATCATTAAAAGCCATCAGAAATTCGTTCAACGATTGATCTTTTTCATAAGCAGCACGTACGAGGCTGTCGTTTTTTTCCTCAAGTTGAGTTACTTTTTTCTGGTTACAACTGATCAGAACAGGAACCATCAAAAAGATTAACAATAATTTTTTCATAGTAGTTATTAATTGATTTTAAATTTTTACCATATCCAGTAAACTGAAATAGTTTACTATCAATAATTTCGGGTGCAAAATTAAGACATTATTCAGCTAAAATTTAGATTTTTTCAGTTTTTCAATCAACCGCCTTTCTCTTTTAGTAGGACGGCCTATTCCTCTTGGTCTGAATTCATGATTTGTTTCCCGGGCGATTTTTAATTTGTCATATTCTTCCTGCGGAGTAAGATCTGTCATGTAATTTTCAACCAGCTTAGCTCCCACCCTGTTGGCCAAAACAGCCTTCACCTGAATTGTTTTGGTGATTGGTGTCTGAGCAATTTCAATTATATCATTTACAGCTACATCGCGGCCAGGCTTAACAGGCACTTCCGATATTTTTACTTTTCCCGTACGGCAAGCTTCCGAAGCAAGGCTTCTGGTTTTAAATATCCTTACAGCCCACAACCACTTATCAATTCTTACCGATTCAGCCATGTATTATTTCTTTCTGAAAAATATCTGGATAGGAATACCACTGAAATTGAATTGTTCCCTGATCTTGTTTTCAAGAAAGCGCTTATAAGGGTCTTTAACATATTGAGGCATATTACAAAAGAATACAAACGCCGGGAAGGGAGTTTTCAATTGGGTAATGTACTTTACCTTAATATATCTGCCCCGGGCTGAAGGTGGGGGTGTTTTCTGGATGATTGGCAGCAGTATTTCATTCAATTTTGATGTTGAAACCTGGTTTGATTTATTTTTATACACCTGCATTCCCAATTCCAGCGCTTTAAATATCCTTTGTTTTTTGGGTACAGAGGTGAAAATAATCGGAACATCAGTGAACGGAGCAATCTGGCCCTTAACCATCTTTTCAAAATCGAGGTGTGTATTCGTTTCCTTTTCAACCAAATCCCATTTATTTACAATAATTACCACACCCTTTTTATTTCGGGTAATCAGTTGAAAAATATTCTGATCCTGCGATTCAAAACCCTGTTCAGCATCAATCATTAAAAAACACACATCCGAATTTTCAATGGCCCTTACCGATCGCATGACAGAATAAAACTCAATATTCTCTTTTACTTTGGCCTTTTTTCGCAATCCAGCGGTATCCACCAGCATAAACTCAAAGCCAAAATTATTATAGCGGGTGTAAATTGAATCACGGGTAGTACCGGCCACCGGAGTTACTATGTTACGCTCATTTCCCAGGAAGGCGTTAACCAGGCTTGATTTACCCACATTGGGCCTGCCGACAACTGCAAAACGGGGTAAATCCGGAATTTCTTCCTTTACATCTTTATCAAATGCGTTAGCAATTTTATCAAGTAAATCTCCCGTACCTCCACCATTCATAGCTGAGACCGGATAAACCTCTCCCAAACCAAGCGCATAAAATTCAGATGCTTCTCCAATTTTATCAGGATTGTCAACCTTATTTGCCACTAAAAATACAGGCTTATCCGATCTCCGCAGAACACCCGCAACATCCTCATCCATACCTGTCAGTCCAAATTTTGCGTCCACCATAAAAACTATTACGTCGGCTTCTTCAATGGCCAATATAACTTGTTTCCTTATCTCTTCTTCAAATACATCATCCGAACCCACCACGTACCCTCCGGTATCAATAACCGAAAACTCAACCCCATTCCAATCGGAGCGTCCGTAGTGACGATCGCGGGTAACCCCACTCGACTCTTCAACAATGGCCTGTCTGGATGAAGTCAACCTGTTGAACAGCGTTGATTTACCCACATTTGGCCTTCCAACAATTGCTAATATATTCGACATAAATTTTAATTTTCGTAACCCAGGCGCTTCAATTGTTTATCGTTGTCGCGCCAGTCTTTTAATACTTTAACGGTTAACTCAAGGAATACCTTCTGATCAATGAATTTTTCAATATCCAAACGAGCATCGGTACCCAACTTTTTTATGGCCCTTCCTTGTTTTCCAAGAATGATCATTTTTTGTGATTCACGGGCCACATAAATGTACGCAAAAATTCGGGTCAGATTTTCTTCTTCTTTATATTGATCCACCACTACTTCCACCGAATAGGGAACTTCCTGTTTAAAATTCAACAATATCTTTTCGCGAATAATCTCAGCCACAAAAAATCGCATATGTTTGTCGGTCAATTCATCTTTGGGGAAGTAGGGAGGATTTTCGGGCAACATATCCAAAATAACATCCTTAACCTTTTCAAGGTTAAAATTATTAAGTGCTGAAATTGGAATTACCTGGCTTCCTGAAAATATCTCTGACCAATGCTGGATTTGCACCATTATTTCTTCTTGTGTGGAAAGATCAATTTTATTGATCAAAACTACCACCGGCTTTTTTGATTGAATGATCTTTTGCGCAATTTCTTCATCCACTTTCGTTTCGCCAGCTTCTACCATATACAAAAAAACATCTGCATCCTGTATGGCCACTTCAATAAAATGCAGCATTTTTTCCTGCAACTTATAATGAGGCTTTAAAATTCCGGGAAGATCTGAAAAAACAATTTGGTAATTTTCATCATTTACAATTCCAAGAATTCTGTGCCGGGTAGTTTGCGCTTTTGAGGTGATAATCGACAGATTTTCACCTACCAGGGCATTCATCATTGTTGATTTTCCAACGTTTGGATTCCCTATAATATTTACAAATCCTGCTTTGTGATTCATTTTATTTTTATAAATGTTTGCTTGATAAGTAAAAAGACTTATCTTTGCACCCCTTATTTGATCGCAAAGATATATAAAATATATTGCGGGGTGGAGCAGTGGTAGCTCGTTGGGCTCATAACCCAAAGGTCGTCGGTTCGAATCCGGCCCCCGCTACTAGGTAAACAAAGAGAAGCCGGAGATTAGTCTTCGGCTTTTTTATTCGGTATGTCCCGTCCTGAAACACAGGCTCAAAAAAGAGGGCAATGAGTCGGTTACAATTTGTAACCAACTGAAAATGCCGTCCTTCGATGGGAAATATTATAAAACAGATGTTGCCGATACAGAACAACTTTTACGTCTCATCCAATCAATACCTTCTAAAAAGGCAGAACCATTTAAAAAGTGGTTGGCAAAAGTTGGAGCTGAACGCATAGAAGAAACCGAAGACTCCGAAAAAGCCTTTGACCGGGCAATGCAAACGTATTTGAAAAAGGCTTCACTAATGAATGGATCAATCAACGTTTGAAGAGTATTGAAGTCTGAAAAGAACTGACTGATGAATGGGATTCCAGGGGGGTAAAAAAAGGACAGGAGCATGCTATTCTAACCGACGAAATAACCAAAGCCTGGGCAGGATTATATACTAAGGGATATAAAAAGCTAAAGAACCTCAAAAAGGAAAACTTGCGAGACAATATGTCCAATATTGAATTGGTTTTAAACATGCTGGCTGAGGCTTCTACAACTGAAATAACGAAGGATAAAGATGCCCAGGGATTTGAGCAAAAAAACAATCGGCTAAAGCCGGGGGAAGTGTTGCCAAAGCAGCCCGTAAAAAACTGGAAAATACTACCGGTAAAAAGGTAGTTACATCACAAAACTTTTTGGAGCATAAAAAAACAAAACGACTCAAAGGGTAATTTTTGAAAGAATATCAATAACAGATTTTAATTTATATTTTAAAATTGAATGTGAGCTTCCAGATATATAAAACATCTAATAAATTGCTATCATTACATCACTGCAGAGGTAACATAACTTGAAAGTATAATGCTTTTATTTTCGTCATACCCAAATCAAAATTCTAAAGCTGAAGCAAAAATCAAAGAATAACAATTTTACTCACCCATCTTGAATTTGAATTTTCTATTTTCAGAAAATAAATACCATTTTTCAATTCACCGCACTCAACTTTAAACTGCTCATTATTATTCAATAGAATTTCCTTTTGATAAATCAAATTCATTTGCATATCCAAAAGACTTAATTCTGCTTCATCAGCCATCTCGGGATTTGAAATTTCAACCATAAAAAAACCTTTATCAGCCGGATTGGGAAAACATTTTAAAGGGTGAAGTTTGGAGCTTTTTGTCTGGATTGAAGTTCCTTCATCCGTAACCGGAATATTTGCGGAATATCTGAGGTAATTTTGTTTTGTAACCGTTAAATAAATTGTATCTCCAATAAAGATTTGTGGCAGGGGAATTTCCATCTCTTCTCCTGTTGCTGTGGCAGCTAGAACAATTTCATCATTAATTGTAATACCAATTAAAGATCCTTGATTGGCCGAAACTGTTAAAATATTGGTGAAGGAACTGATTTTAACGGGATGAACCACTGTCAGAGCTTGAGGTATTTCAGAAAAGAAACATGAAAGGGCATCACCAAAATAATGGAAGGTATGGTAAATTAGTGATTTATTGTTCGGATTTATTGGCCATGGATTTTGGTCCAGATAATATTTACCGGAAGCCAAAGCCACAGCAGGAAAAAGCCCGGCTGGCGAAACTGGATTATTAATATCGGGCAAATATTCAGGCCAAAGTTGATCAATACCACCCATGGTTAACAATTCAGCAGAAGTGGCAAAATAAATTTCTGAGGCAGCCACTACTCCTAATGCACCTGAAGGGTGGTTCAGTAAAGCTTCCGCGAAACAATCTTCCGGCTGATTGAATTTACCACCTAAAGTTGAACAGGACCAAAAAAATGAAGGCAGCTCATTGTTAAGGGCGGAAAGATCATTAACATCAAAAGGCGGATTAGTCCAGCCATTTTCATCGCCCTGACCAATGTAGAGCGCCATAAATGAACCTTCATTCAGCCCATTAATTATATCCCCAGTGGTTCCATTCCATGTACTGTTTATACTGGTTGGGGAAGCAGGAATATAACCCAATCCTTCCGGGCCAAAATATGCGACAAGCCCCAATCCCTCAGGGGAAGATGTCCACTCTTCGGGTATTGGCAGGGTGGCAGTATAAATCCTGTTCGATGTTTTATTTGAAATAACTTCAAAAAAACCGGCAACAGATTCACCAATTATTTGCCGAATTCCTCCCGCCTGGAAACTCAAAGAAATTATCGGATTTAGATAAAATTCAGGATTCAATGGGGGATTTGTTTCATAATTAATAATTTTTCCAACAGTATTTTCCAGGTCAATTTCTGTATGTGCACATATACGACTTATGATTAAGTCAGGAAGATCATCTTCATCTACATCAGCATAAATGTTATCCGAAACACAATAATTATCCCATACCGGTGCTTTGATGGAATTCTCAGGATCATCACCATCGTCACCCAGAAGTAAAATAGCCATTGGAGGAATGGTCCAGGTGTTATATGCATTATTGATATAGTTTTCAATTGCGTTCACAGTATTGCTTCCAATTTCATCAATCGTAACTACCTTCGAGAGAAAACCCTGTTGCATTCTGAATTGTTTAAGCGCATTTGCCCATAAAATAAAGTGCTGTCCGTTGGGTGATATGATCAGGTACTCAGCTCCGTCCTGGGGGGTTTTAAGAAATTCACCCGGATGAATTTCAATATTTTGATAATTTCCTTCCATTCCATACTTTGATTGAAGTAAATTTTGTTGAGCCTGCAACTTATTATTAAAAGAAAGCAATGCAGTAAAACAAAGGAAAGCAGCGACAATTTGGAAACAAAATAAATTCATAATCATCATTTTTTGAATCTATTGATAAGTTCATTCTGAATTTGAATTCTTTGCAATATAAGCATTTTTTGCCCTCAAATTTTAATAAAAAAATCCGGAATAAATGAAATTTAAGCCTACATTGTAATCACACAAATGATTACATCTTAATCAAATGAATCCGCGAATAGGCAAAAGATCGAAATACAATGCAAGAGAAGTTAAACCGAAACCAAAGTCGGTGGCCTATATTGAACTGAATACTAAAAAGAACATTACGATCAAACAGGAATACTTGTATCTTGAAGATGTAAAAACAGCTATGAATATTCATCATCTCGAAACCAGTATTAATTTGAAAAAATGGTTTCTTAGGGAGCTCGGAAACGATCCCAAATATGAAAATCTGAAACAATTTATCGACCAGTCGATTGACCAGGACCGGCACTATTTGCAAAAAAAATACCGTATCACTTTATAAATGAAACATTCAATACGTTTACAGGTTAAAAAACATTGTTAACTTTACATAACAATTTTGCTGATATCCCGGATGAAATATTTGCTGCTATTGGCTTTTAGCTTGATCTCTTGCCCTATCATATTGATTAGTCAAACCAATGAAAATGACTTCATCAAATTGGCTGATGGAACTATTTGGAAACGAGGTGAATTTCAAGGCGTTTTAACACTTTCTAATGAGGATAAAATTGATCTCAAATCCCTGAATGATTCTCTGAAAGTGTCACTTATAAAGGAATTTCAATTTAATGCGGATGCTTCAAAGGATTTGTTTTTGCAGCTGCCCGTTCGAAATAATTCATCAAACCCGGATGCGGCTTTTTATACCATCTCTGCTTACTTCGACCACGACCCTATGTTCCCGGATCAGGTGCTCGATTACAACTGTGGTGATTTGAGTTATGATCTCTCAGATGGTTATAACCACGCTGGTACTGACTTTTTTAGCTGGCCTTTTCCGTGGGAAAAAATGTACAACGATGAAATTCAGGTAATAGCTGCCGCACCAGGGATTATAATTTTTAAACAAGATGGTTTTTTTGACCAAAATTGTGACCTGAACAACAGTGACTGGAATGGATGTGGAATTCTTCACGACGACGGTTCAACGACCTGGTATATTCACATGAAAAAAAACAGTATAACACCAAAGGATGTCGGGCAGCCGGTCGCCTCTGGCGAATACCTTGGAGTTGTTGGTAGTTCTGGAACTTCCGTATCGCCACATCTACACTTTGAAATACTCAATTCGGACAACAAATATATTGACCCCTTTGAGGGAAGCTGCAATGCTACCATCAACCATTCAATGTGGCTTGATCAACTTCCTTATAAGGAAAAGGCAATCGTGAAACTCACCACCAACTCCAAACTTCCTGTTTTGGATGATTGCCCGGAGCCGGAGATCACCTATGAATCAGATCAATTTGTTCCAAATGACACCATCATTTTTATGATATATTTAAAAAATATCAGCGAAAATGATTTGCTCGAATTATCCCTGCACCGACCTGACCATACGACTTATGCAACCTGGTCATGGACTTCACCATGGCCCTTTTATGCAGCTTCATGGTTATATTTTTATGCTGTCTTAAAAAATGATGATTTTGGAGAATGGAATTTTGAGGTAAAATATAATGACATAAATTACCATCAAGCATTTCAATACAAAGAAACCCAAAACATTTATGAAAATACTGATCCGGTGATAAAGATAGGCCCAAATCCAGCTTCCAGTGAGCTAACCATTTCATCTAATTTAATAATTAAGGAAATACAAATTCTTGACTATTCAGGCATTGAAAAGTTAAAATTGTCAGAAAAAACCCATCCCAATTCAATGGTGTTCATCAACACATCTTCCATGGAGAACGGATTGTATTTTATCAAAATCTATACTGAAAATCTGGTATTTACCAGGAAAGTATTAATCAGGAAAGAAAGTCGGTAAAAAGCAGCGGGTGGAGTTTAACCACCTCCCGGGTGAAAATGAGGGAACGGCCTGTCGCTGCTTTAGATCTCTACCTTTTGGTTCACAATGAAAAGAACCTTTTTGACAGATGTAAAATTAGAAGCTTTTTTGTGGTTAAAAATTACCTCCTCAGCGATTTATTAACAAGCATTTGTGAACTTGTTATTTTTGAGTCTGTTTAAATTAGATTTCACATATCAACAATTAAGGTTAGAGGGATATTTTTATTACTCTAAAATACGGAACCCTTGCCTACTATTCGCGTAGAAGTATGCACTTTGAATATTCAAGACATGAATTGGACAAAATCATTACTACTAATAGCAACTATATGGTTTTTTATCCTTTCGGGATGCGGCCCGAAAGATGTAACAACTGACCCTGAAGAACTCTCGGCAGCATCTAAAAGTTGGATCCCTTTTGAGGGTAACGAAAGTGTTACCTTTGTGTTTGATACCAGTAAAATGGTGTTTACCGGAACCGGAAAAGAATCCTTTTTCGAAACAGTTAGGTACAAGACAGATCAGGGCGGGTTATTCAATTTCCAGGAAGATTATTATGCCGATTTGGAAAGAGAAACTTTGGGTTTTTTATCAACTTCAACACCTTTTTATTTTAACTATTACCTCGAAAAAAACAAAGGAGTAACTGGCGACTGGGATATTCTGAGGGTGACCATTTCCGAAGGTATCTATTACTCAAATGAAATGAAGATAGTAATTTCCGAATCCGACGATTTCGACAAGGGTGATAATTTTAAATTTAAGTCCAGTCTCGCGCTGAACGGAACAACGTACACAGATGTATATTACTGGAAACAAGAAAGAAGGCCCTTTGAACTTTACTATACGAAATCACATGGGATAATAGGATTTAAGTTATCATCCAATGAGTTATGGACACTTCAGCCATAATTAGTGATTTGAATGACATCCAACCAATACACAATTACATGATCCTGTCATTTCTCTTATTTTTGCAACTAATCAAAACAATATCAAATGAACTCGCTTAATCCGTTAAAATTTCAACCCATTTTTAAAGATAAAATATGGGGTGGGCACAAAATTAAAACTGTTTTAAATAAAGACTTTGGGAAACTCCCAAACTGCGGTGAAGTATGGGTTTTATCAGGTGTTGACGAAAATCAAACCGAAATTTCCAACGGATTTTTAGCCGGAAATGAATTAAATGAGCTAGTTGAAGTTTATATGGGTGATCTCGTTGGAGATAAGGTTTTCAGGAAATTTGGAAATGAATTCCCAATCCTAATAAAATTCATAGATGCCAACGACTGGCTTTCCATTCAGGTTCATCCTGACGATGAACTTGCCATGAAGCGCCATGGCAGTTTGGGTAAAACCGAAATGTGGTATATCATGGCAGCCGATGACGACTCCGAACTTATTTGCGGTTTTAGCGAACAAATTGATAAAGATCAATATCAATCTCATCTCGACAACCGAACCTTAAAGTCGATCATGAACTTTGAAAAAGTTAAAGCCGGAGATGTGTTTTATATGCCTGCTGGAAGGGTGCATGCCCTGGGGCCTGGTATTTTGCTTGCCGAAATTCAGCAAACGTCGGATGTTACTTACCGAATTTATGATTGGGACCGCATCGATAAAGCCGGAATGATGCGTGAATTGCACATCGAAGAGGCCCTGGATGCCATTGATTTTGAAGTGCAGGATGATTATCGCTCGCATTACGACGAAAAGAAAAATGAAACTGTTAATTTAGTTGAAAGTCCCTATTTTACCACAAACCTGATTGATCTTGATCAGGGTATCAAAAAAGATTACAGCGAGCTTGATTCCTTTGTGATTTTCATTTGCGTTGAAGGAGCTTTTCAGCTAAAATCCGGCGAGCATACTGAAAATGTAAATCAAGGTGAGGCAATACTATTGCCTGCCATGCTCAAACAAGCCGAACTTCACCCTTTACCAGCCGCTAAAATACTGGAAGTTTATATGGTTCTCTAAACTCCTTTTCCCTCAGAATAGGACAACTTTTAAGTTCTCGTAATTGTCTCTTTTCCTAAATATTCTATTTAGATTTCAAATAAATAGAAAGAAGTAGATATTTGTTTTTTAGGTTATTGTAAATTTGGCCTGAAAATCGTATTCAAATCTCAAATTTTAAATTTGTTAATATGAAGAAATTAATCCTATTAGTTTGCCTGATTTCCGTTTCGTTGATCACATTTGCACAGGAAGAGTCAAAAACATACGGACCGGTTCCGTCAATTACTGTTAAAACACTTGATGGAGAAACCTTTGATATGGGTGAAATCTCTAACGACGGGAAGCCTATCATCATCACTTTTTGGGCCACCTGGTGCAAACCATGTATCAAAGAACACGATGCTATAAATGAAGTTTATGAAGATTGGGTGGATGAAACGGGAGTTAAACTATATGCTGTATCTATTGACAATGCTCGTTCAAGCCGCGGAGTTTTACCTTTGGTAAACGGAAAAAATTGGGAGTTTGAAATCCTTTTGGATGAAAATGGAGATTTTAAACGGGCTATGAATGTCAATGTGCCCCCTCATACATTTATTATTAATGGCAATGGCGAAATCGTGTGGCAACATGTTGGATATCTTGAAGGTGATGAGGCTGAATACATCGAAATCGTTGAAAAACTCATTGAAGGTAAGCCGCTCGAATAATAAACTATAATCCCGAAAAAACTAAGGTTAAACAATATGCGATATTTCATAAGGATAATCTGTATAATCACGCTATTTCCAGCTTTCGCCTTTTCACAAGGGATTTTAAGTGGTGGAAATGTTACAGGAAATGTTCAGGTTGACGCACAGGTATACCAGGAAGACGAAAAATTAGGAATAACCGATTCCACCTTAAATTATAAAAAGTTTGGAACCAATGGATTTGCCAATATCATTTATACCAACGGCGATTTCAGTGCGGGCATGCGCTTCGAAGGCTTTTTAAATCCAATGATCGGTTTTGATCAACGTTATGAAGGTGTTGGTATTCCTTATTGGTTTGCAAAATACAAAACGGGCTCCCTCGAAATGACAGCCGGCCATTTTTACGAGCAATTTGGTAGTGGTTTGGTGCTCCGCTCATGGGAAGAATGGACCCTGGGATACGATAACAATATTTACGGGTTCAATGCAAAGTTTACCCCGGCAAAAGGTGTTACTCTCAAAGGCCTTGTTGGGGTTCAGCGTTTTTTCTGGGAACCTTACGAGGCTGATAGTCGCGGAATCGTTCGGGGAATTGATGGGGAATTTAACCTCAATGACATTTTTGAACCGATGAATGATTCAAAAACCAAAATTACACTGGGTGGTAGTTTCGTGAGCCGGTATGAAAAAGCCGTTTCCAAAACCATTGAACGCGATAGTAGCTGGATGGAAATTACACAGCTGGGCGATACCATTAACTGGATTACAAGAACTACATATGAATACCAGCTTCCGGTTAATGTGGGTAGTTGGGCCGGACGAATGAACCTGGCTCACGGCGGGTTTAACTTATATGCCGAATATGCCGAAAAAGGCAATGATCCCAATGCTACCAACGATTACATATACAAAAACGGACAGGCGCTTTATTCCACAGTTTCATATTCTACCAAAGGTTTCGGTTTATTTTTATCCACCAAATGGATCGACAATATGCATTATAAATCGAGCAGGTATGAAAGTGGAAACCCACCTATGCTCGACATCAATTACCTTCCTGCTATTTCAAAGGAACACCAGTACAGCCTTGCAACAATGTATCCATATGCTACGAAACAAAATGGTGAATTTGGTTTCCAGGGACAAATCATTTACACAATTCCCAAAAAATCCAAATTAGGTGGCAAATACGGAACCACCCTCACGGCTAATTATTCATTTGCTAAATCAATAAAAAAAGAGCAAATTGCTTCTGACATCCCAATTGATTCAACTGGTACAGATGGATATAAAACCACTTTTCTTTCCATCGGTGATCTTCCTTTTTACCGCGATCTAAATTTTTTAATAGAGAAAAAGATGAGCAGCAAGGTAAAAGTTAAAGCTGCATATTTTAATCAAAAATATAATCTGCATGTAATTGAGGACGACCTGTACGATGAAGAAAATATGGTTTATGCACATATCGGGGTAATTGACTTTACTTATAAATTCGATCGGCGCAACTCACTTCGAACAGAGCTACAAGGCCTTTGGACCAAAGAAGATGAAGGTGACTGGGCTGGAATTACATTGGAATATAATGTTTCCCCATCCTGGTTTTTTTCAGTAATGGATGAGTATAACTATGGGCATCCGGATGCTGATCGACAAATCCATTATTATAATTTCGCATTTGGGTACACAGAAAAAACCAACCGGATTTCGGTGAGGTATGGCCGCCAGCGCGAAGGTTTGCTTTGTGTAGGAGGTGTTTGCCGATATGTACCGGCATCTACGGGTTTAACACTTACAATTACCAGCTCTTTCTAATCGTTAAAACTTGTATTAAAATGAGATACAACAAAATTCAAATATTATTCATCCTTGCTTTTTCGGCTTTAACATGGACAGCGTGCGATAAAATCGACGAACCTGTTAAAATAATCAATGTGCAGGATATACCTGATAATTTGGCAGATACTTTGTTTTTTACCGACTCTGTTTGGGTAGCGCAAAAACAAGTATTACTCGAAGAATTTACCGGACATAAATGTGTGAACTGTGCTGAGCAATCAATTGCTGCGCACGAACTTTCAGAAGAAAATGATCATCGACTGGTGATTTACAGTATTCATGCAGGTTTTTATGCCCAGGTTGACGAAACCGGGGATTACACTACCGATCATACTTCAGCAACAGGAATAAAAATATTTCAAAATTTTCTTGAGCCATTTAACCCAACCGCAACCATCAACCGGGTTGATTACAACGGAAGCCAGGTAATTTTCCCGAACTTATGGGTAACGGTTTTTGAGCAGGAATTAGCTAAAGAAAATGTTGCCAATATGCTGGTAAAAAATTCCTGGTTTCCAAATCTATCAAGTGTTTTAATTGAAGTGAATACCACATTTTTACAAAATCTGGAGGGTAAATATAAACTGGTGGTAATGATTGCTGAAGACCATGTAACTGCTCCACAAAAAAACAATAATGCAGCGATAGGCCCCACACCTGACTGGCTGGATTACGATCACCGTAATATTTTACGCGATGCTATAACACCTGTTTTTGGCAGTTATATCACTGCTGATGGAACTATTGTGGCAAATGAAGTTTATACAAACACATTCTTTTATGCTCCAAATGCTGACTGGACAACATCAAACTGCAATATCATTGCCTATGTAATCCATGAAGAAACTGGTGAAGTAATACAGACTGCTGAACTGGGAATTAAAACAACTGAGTAATTTTTATACTCAAAACTGCGTTCATGTAAAAACCTGCATTTGGTTCATTTCACGTATTCAACATCCAAGTTATTATTAGCTGCAAGCAGCAGTTTGTTTACTTTTGTTTCCGAAATTCGTTAACAATTATTCTACCCGAATACCGGCTTGAAGCATATATGTCATATAACAACTGTTCATCCTGAACGAGATACCAGGATCTTTTATAAGGAGTGTAAGTCGCTTGCCTCAAATGGAAATAAAGTTACACTTCTGGTGGTGAATGGTGATTCATTTGAAGAAGATGGGGTACAAGTAACAAGTCTTCCATGTAAATTCAAAGGCAGGATTCAGCGTTTCAGAAAAGCTTCAAAAACTGCTTTTAAAAAAGCGCTCGAAATAAATGCCGACATTTATCATTTTCATGATCCGGAATTTCTGGTAGCGGCCTCTAAACTTGTTAAAAGAGGATGTAAGGTGATTTATGATGTTCACGAAGATCTGCCAAGGCAGTTGCTAAGCAAACATTATATCCCTAAATACTTAAGAAAACCGGTTAGTGTTTTTGTTGAGAAACTTGAAAACAGATATGCAAGGCAAATGACTGGAATTGTTACGGCAACAGATTTTATCAGGGACAGATTTCTGCAGTTTCATAACAAAGTTGAATCCATAAAAAATTACCCCATACTTCCGGCCATATCAAATGAATCAAAATTAAAGGCGAATAAAAATGCTGAAATTGTTTACGTGGGAAGCATCACCAATGAACGTGGATTAACGGAGCTGATCAAGGCACTGGAATTAACTAAAACGGATATCAGGTTGAATCTTGCAGGAAAATATGCTCCGGAAGAATACCGGAACGAACTTGTAAAACTAAGGGGCTGGGAAAAAGTAAATGAGATTGGATTCGCAAATCGTGTGAAGGTAAGGGAATTATTTCAAAAATCCTTTGCCGGAATGGTTACCTTGCATCCCATCATTAATTACCTGGATGCTTTACCGGTAAAAATGTTTGAATACATGGCCGATAAATTGCCCGTAATTGCATCGGATTTTCCCCTGTGGAAAGAAATTGTGGAAGGCAATAATTGTGGGATTTGTGTTAACCCCATGGATCCGGAGGCCATTGCCAATGCCATCAACTGGATTTACGAACACCCCGACGAAGCTGAAGAAATGGGCCAGAACGGGCTTAAAGCTGTTCATGAAATTTACAATTGGGCAATAGAAGAGAAAAAGTTAATCAATTTTTACAACAATCTTTTAAATAATTAATTTGAAAGAATTACCTGAAATATCCATTATAATTCCGTGTCGCAATGAAGAAAATTATCTTGCAGACTGCCTTGAGTCGGTTATTGGTTCAGGTTACCCCAAAGAGAAGATGGAGATTTTGGTTTATGATGGCAATAGTACCGATCAAACAAAGCAGATAGCCTCGGAATATGCATTAAAATTTCCTTACATTCATGTTTTTGAAAATTCACATAAAACAGTTCCATATGCTATGAATGCCGGTATTAAAGCCGCAAAAGGAGAGTATATCGTTCGGCTGGATGCTCATAGTAAGTACCCGGTGGATTATTTTGAAAAACTGATCAACTGGTCGGTTAAATTAAAAGCTGATAACGTGGGTGCTGTTTGGATCACAGATGTAAAAAACAAAAACAGAAAAACTTTATCGATCCGATCCGTGCTTACAAGCGCAGTTGGTGTTGGAAATGCATTTTTCAGAACAGGAATCAGTGAGGTGAAAGAAGTGGATACCGTTCCTTTTGGTTGTTACCATAAATCGGTTTTCGAAAAATATGGCGGTTATAATAACCGGCTCACCCGCAACCAGGATATTGAATTAAATAAACGGATTAAAAACAACGGAGGCAAAATCTACCTGATTCCCGATATCAATTGTACATATTTTGCCCGCGAAACATTTAAAGGAATTGCCCATAACAATTATCGTAATGGGCACTGGAATGTTCTTACCGTTTATATCACTAAAACATTTAAATCGCTGAGCTTTCGGCATTTTATACCTCTTGCATTAATTCTCTCACTAATAGTTCCGGCAATATTGGCAATTGTATGGCACCCATATTTCATCGGATTTAGTTTAGCGGCAATGACTTTATACCAGGCTTTTATTATAATAGCCTCGCTCAGGTTAAAATCGCAGGAAAATAGTTTTATCTACCTTTGGTGGTGCTTTATAATTTTGCACTTTTCTTATGGATTAGGCTCACTCACTGGTATTTTCAGATTTGGCAAATTAATTAGTTAATGACAACGCAGGTATATAAAGAAGCGCTGGCATCGACCCTGAAAAATGAAAACATATTCCTTTACTGGAAAGGCAGGGTGGCTTTATTTGCTTTATTGAAAGCAATGGGGGTATCAGCCGGCGACGAAGTTATTCTTCCGGGATTTACGTGTGTGGTGGTACCCAATGCAATCAAATACTTAGGGGCTACCCCGGTTTATGTTGATGTATTAAAGGAACCCATGAATCCTGACGTGCGTAATTATGAAAATGCCATCAGCCCAAAAACAAAAGTGATCATTACTCAAAATACCTTTGGCCTTTCGTTCGAGGTTGATAAAATCGCAGCTTTGGCCAAAGCAAAAAACATTTATTCAATTGAGGATTGCACCCATGGGTTCGGAGGAACATTTAATGGTAAGCCAAATGGTTCTTATTGTGATGCTGCTTTTTTCAGCACCCAATGGAATAAACCATTTTCAACGGGGATCGGTGGTTTCGCATCGGTAAATAATACTTCCATTTTGGAAAATCTGGAAGAGGTAAACCGGTCATTGATCCACCCATCTTCCAAAGACAAAATGATTTTATCGGCGCTTTTATTTGCCCGTGATCATATTTTAAACGACTCAAATTACTGGCGTCTCCGTTCTTTTTATCGTTTTTTAAGTAAACATAATTTAGTAGTTGGATCGAGTCAGGGAGAGGAACTCACAGGAACAAAAATGCCCGAAGGCTACTTTAAATCCATTTCAGAAGTTCAGGTAAAAAAAGGGATTTCAAACCTTGATGAGTTTGATACACTCATGAAACGAAGGCATGAAAACGCAGTGAAATATTCCTCTTTTTTAAAGGAACATCATAAATATTATGTTGATGAGCAATTTCATAAGGATCATTGTTTTTTAAAATACCCGATACTGGTAAAGGATCGAACGGTATTTGAAGAGCTGGCTTTTAATGCTAAAATTGAACTGGGAGACTGGTTTTGTACACCTTTGTATCCCGTTAAAGATAACTGGATTGAATGGGACTTGCATGAAATAACGATCCCAATCGCCCTCTATTTATCAAAACATATTGTTAATTTACCTACCGAAACCAAAAATCCGGAAAAGGTGATTAAGTTTGTGAAAAATAATATTGATCAGCTCATTTAATTAATTATCCCTTGCTAAATCCTAAATTCACATACAAGGTTTACAATAATTTGTTGATTGCCCTTGCATTTTTAATCCCTATTCATGATCGGCTGGTAGCTCCGGTTATTGCACTATTGGGCTTGTTTTGGTTTCTGGAGTTCAATTTCATTGAAAAATGGAAGCAGCTTAAAAGCTCCAAAAACAACAGATATCTGCTTGCATTCGCTTCGATTTACCTGGTTTACCTTGCCGGAACTATCTATTCCGAGCAGTTGACCGGCATGACAGGTGCCTGGTTCACACTGGAAGTTAAAATGTCGCTATTTGTGTTTCCATTGTGGTTCAGCACAACCAACGTTAGCCAATTGCGACCTGATATTTATAAAAAGATCATTGTATCGTTTATATGGGGTTCGTTCATCAGCGGCATGCTAATTCTAAATAACGCCGTTTACCAGTACTTCATGGAAAAAAGCACCTCCGTTTTTTTCTATACCAAACTCTCCATGGTGCATCATCCCAGTTATTTATCCTTAATTTACACTTTTGATATCGCACTTCTGGTCAACTGGTTATTTATCAAAAAACCAAAAAACCCAACCAAAAGAAACGCTGCTTATGTTTTAATACTTTTTTTCCAGTTTCTGATCATCCTGCTTAGCAGTAAAGCCGGCATTATCAGTGTGGTATTGATGTTTGTCATTATTATGATTTTTACTGTTCTAAAGGATCGCGCATCCATGAAAGGACATTTTTTAGTGGCAGGTTCATTAATGATCATTTTTCTTTTTATTCTATTTCTCACTCCTCCCAGTTATAACAGGTTTTTTGCAGCTGAACGGGCATTGGAATCAAAACTTCAGGCCGATACAAATCACCTGGATGGCTCCGTTGCCCGTATGTTGATATGGAAAAGCGCATTAGAAATCATTGCTGACAATCCGGTGCTTGGTGTGGGCACGGGCGATGTTACCACAGAATTGCTAAACAAATACCATGAACACAATATCATAATGGCCGAGGAAAGGGAATACAATGCCCACAATCAGTACTTGCAAACTTATGTGGCCACGGGAATTGCAGGATTTTTAGCTTTAATGGGCTGTTTATTTGCAGGAGCGTTTGTCGCTTTCACAAGAAAAAACCTTCTATACCTGGTTTTCGTATTGGTTTTTGCCTTCAATATATTGGTGGAATCTATGCTCGAAAGGCAAGCCGGAGTGGTGTTTTATTCTTTCTTTAACGCACTTTTGTTCTACTTTACAGTAAACAAAAAGAAATCCTAAACCATCAATGCCTTCTGGTACATTTGAATGGTATTCTCCAATCCCAAATAAAGTGCATCCGAAATTAATGCATGACCAATAGAAACCTCGAGCAAACCCGGAATATTGGCCGCAAAATAATTTAGATTATTCAAATCCAGATCATGGCCGGCATTCAAACCCAACCCCACTTCCATAGCCACTTTAGCTGCATTTATGAAAGGTTTTATTGCCTTTTCACGATCTATAAAAAAATCGCGGGCATATTGTTCGGTGTACAACTCCAACCTGTTTGTACCCGTTTTCACAGCATTTCTGATCATTTTTTCATCGGTTTCAATAAAAAGAGAAACCCGGATGCCTGCCTTTTGAAACGTTGATACAACTTCCTTTAAAAAGGCTTCATTTTTTATGGTATCCCAACCTGCGTTTGAGGTTAGCACATGGGGAGGATCAGGCACCAATGTAACCTGATTTGGCTTAACCTCTAAAACAAGATCAATAAACGAATCCGAAGGATAACCCTCAATGTTAAACTCGGTGGTAATGATTGGGGCAATTTCTCTCACATCACTATACCTGATATGCCGCTCATCAGGCCTTGGATGAACTGTTACGCCATTTGCTCCAAACCTTTCACAATCTTTGGCCGCTTGCAACACATCCGGAACATTCCCGCCGCGGGCATTACGTATAGTCGCAATTTTATTGATGTTTACGCTGAGTTTTGTCATATCATTTCCTTTTTTCAAAGTTATTAATATTTCAAATGAATAGAACTAATTGAGTATTTAAATCGATTTTTTCCAAAATCAAAACATGAATACACATGTTCATCGGTTATCATTTTGGAAGGCTGATAATTATCAATAAACTTGCCCTCGAATCGCCCAAACTGTTTATAAACAAACCGTTGTTAACTAAATCGCATTCCTTGTTTAAAATCAATCTTAATATGTCAATAAATTTGTTTGTTAAAATATTACCTCTATTGTGGTTATGCGATCAACTCGAATTAACTCTTCTTTACTCGTTGCAATAATATTGCTATTACTGTTAGGTCGGGAAACCACTTATTCGCAATCATCTCAGGATTATAAATGGTATATAGCAGCACATGGTGGTGCGGCACAACTTTATGGTGACATCCAGAACGAAGAATATCCGTTTACAAAATTTCCGGATGAAACTGAACTGGGCTATGGTATTCGATTTGGCAGGTCAATATCCCCTGCATTTGGCGCACACCTTCATTTCACCAATGGTAAATTCAAAGGTGTAAAAACATCAGGCGACCAGGCATTTGCAAGTGAGTTTACGGATGTTCACCTGGCCTTCCAGGTCAATTTACTGAATCTGTTTTTTGAAAATAAAAACCGGCTTGTAAGTCCTTATTTATTTGCCGGGGCGGGTTTAATTTGGTTCAGAAGCGAAGCCTGGATTGCATCAACGGGCGAGATAATAGGTGATGCCGGTTATACAAATGAACCAGATCGGTCAAAATCATCTCGGGAAATGGGAATGATGGTTCCCGCCGGGTTTGGTTTGGATTTCCGCCTTACCGACCGATGGTACGTGAACCTTGAATCAGGATTAAGATTAACCAATACCGATTTGCTTGATGGGGTGGAAAAAGGGTCGCAAAAAGATGCCTATTTCTACTCGGCTTTGGGCGTTAATTACTATTTCGGATCTAAATCTGACAAACCGGTAATACCTGAAGCAGAAATAGCAAAAGTGGATGAAAATCCGTTTAAAAATACATCTGTTTCAGTTCAATGTATTTTTCCAAATGACCTTACGGCAATGGATGAGTTCATGATGAGATGCCGGGTTCACAAAGGATTGATTGATGGTAAAGCAGAATTAACACAAGTATTACCCATCGGATTTACGGTTTTGGATACCACCATAGCCAATGCTTCCCGGGTTGAGTTCCAGAATTACACCCTGAGTCTTTATTGGGATGAATTACCTGCTGATACTGCATTTGATATTAACTACAATGTTCAGCTTGATAAGATTTTTGGTAATTTACCCATGTCGAATATTTTATATCTCGACAGGATGAATCAAGAATATAAATTCAAACAGGATATAAACATCAAACGTCTGATTGAACCTGAGCCCATTGTAGAAATTGATGAAGAGCCCGAAATTGAAAAAATAAAAACAGAGGTAGCCGAAGTTGAATTCAGGGTGCAGATCAAAGCCAGTTATAAGGAGCAGCTTTCAGTAGAATCTCTGGAAGAAACATATAATCTTAAAAACCAGGTCAAAGAGGAAAAAATCGGCTACTGGTACAAATACACTGCAGGCTCATTCAGAACATATGATGCTGCGCGTGATTATCGCAATGTCCTGATTAAATCAAATGGAATTAAAGGACCCTTTGTAATTGCTTATTTTAACGGCTCAAGGCTTGGTAATATTAAAGAACTCCAAACTGTTTCACCTGATTATTATCCATTAACTTCAAGAACCCAAAAACTACAAACATCACAAACGGTGCTTTCCAAATACTGTTACCGGGTTCAAATTCTGGCTCTATATAATACCAGCGAATCAATCCTATCGCTTAAGCAAAAGTATGGTATTGATGACGTAATAAACGAAGAGGTTTACGTAAGCTGGAAAAAATATACGGTAGGCGATTGTTTCACTAAATCGCAGGCACAGGAGTTGACAAATAAACTGAAAGCAAAAGGTATTCAGGGAGCTTTCCCGGTATTGTATAAGGATGGAGAACGACAGGAACAAACGCCAGAATAAGATATTAGACTTCTCGAAATTAGTTTAACAAAAAACCGGGGCTGGAAATTACCAACCCCGGTTTATCTTTTACAGGTTAATACTAATTAGCCTTGATTTCAATATTGTCGATGCGCCAGGCAGAGCCACTCTGAGCTGAAGAGTTATACTCAAAGGCTACACGAACCTGGTTACCACTGAATGCCGACATATTTACAACACCAGATTCAGTCCAGTTAAAACTGCCCTGTGATAAAGTTGCAGTCATAGTAGTCCAGGAAGTTGTTGCAGGATCACCGGTATAATTTTCAGTTACCTTGACCCTGATCGGATCTCCGTCATAATTTTTCGCAGATTCAAAGCTCATCCTAACATTGCTATAGCTTGTTAAATCGAGCGGTGGCGAAATAAGCCAATCGTTATTGGCATGATAGCCGCCTTCAAATCCATTCATTTCAGCACAGGGTGAGCCATCTGGGCCGCTATTATTATCGCGTGACCATTGCTGGGCACCTGTTTTACTCAATGCAATCCAATCACCCCAACCAGCATCAAAGTTCTCAGAAAGTATGGGTGCACCACCGTTATTGATAGTAATTTCATCCAACTGAATTGTTGTTGATTCAGTAACACTTCCTTTATACTTAAAAGCAATGGATACATTTCCTGTAAAAGCACTCAGGGAGACTTCACCGGAAGCCACAAAATTATAATTTCCGGTACCGGCGTTTGCCAAAGTTGCATTGATTTTTGTCCAGGTAGCTTCTTCGAAATTTGCACCATTAAAATTGGTTGAAGCAAAAACTTCAAGAGGTGTATGCACTGAATGTTCCCAATAAGCCATCGCACTTTGGAAGCTCAGGAATTTATCACCAGCAGTATTAATCACAGGTGGGGTTATCAGCCAACATTCCAGATCGTCAAGTCCGGTTCCATAGCCTTGTATTTCGGCATATTGATTCCCGGCATACTCTTCACCTCGCCACCTTTCACTTCCTGCAACTACAAAGTTAGTCCATCCCTCCATGGTAAGATTGGTTCCAATACTGACATTGGTAAAATTTTCATATACCTCTTCAACCGGATCCACCTCAATACCAGAACAACGATCGTTATCCATAATAACTTCATCATAACCTCTGATAACAAGCTGAGGTGTTACGTTACTACCACTGGTGTAAACTGTTGCAATAGCAACCAAAGTTCCATTTCCCGATGGGATTTCACGATTGGCGAAATTGGCGTAACCACTGGTCCGGGCAATAATAGAGGTGCCTGCACAATCCTCAAGTGCACGATTAACATCAATCTTGTTAACACTATCCGCAAATGTTTCTCCGATTTCTGAATATAAAAACTGAACGTCAGTAAGTTTGATTACTGTTGATTGATAATAATCAATGTTATTGATCAACTCCTGAATACCAATTTCAAGAGGCTCAATATCCTTTTTAGTAGCCACTTTCAATACAGATGCACCCTGATCGATATTGTTTACCTGAAATAAATCATGGTATGAATCTATGGTAGCACCTTTAAGATTTAAACGAATTGAATCACCAACATAAATACCACCGGCATTTAAGTAATTAAGCTGTATACCTCCAGTTTTATCCTGAACATATGAACTCTTGTAAATATTTCCTGAGGCTTCATCCATTACTACTGTTGCAAAAATTGAATAATCTTCAGTAAACATATAGGCACCTGCACTATCGGTATAAATATTTTTTAATTGGCCTATAGTAAGCACTTTGTCCGGGTCAAAGGGTATGGGTGATGTAGCCGGAGCATCCGGGGTGTCCTTCACACAACCGAACAGCACATAGATAATCGAGAGCAATAAAAATGATTGAATAACCTGTCTTTTCATTATTGTTTGCATTTTGCGAAATTCTTTCTGTTAAAATCTAAAATTGATGTTTAAATAATATTGTCTGCCGTACATGTAAAAATACTTAGGCGGAAACTTATTGATGTCAAATGGGTCATACCTGTACTGTTCATATCCACCAAAAGCAAAATCCTGTGTGTTTAAAATATTATTTACACTGAAATTAATCGATATATAATAGGTATAATCAATTCGCCATGATTTTCCAACATGGGCATCAACGGTAAATCCGGGATCAAGTTTTTCCTGTTCTATAATATCTAAACGATCCGGGTAATCAGGGCCGTAGTTGGCTACCGCTTCGGCTGTTCTTCTGTCAGGGTTAATATCAATAAAAATGTCATCGTAATAATTGATGTTGGCCCCGGCATAAATATAATTACTTGAGCGGTATTTTACACCTGCCGACATTGCTGTTTGAGGGAAACCACCCACCCTGTAATCTTCCAGGTAAACTGTTCGGTTGCTTAAAACCTGTGAACTGTTATCAACTGAGATGGTTGCCGTTGGCCGGGAGTTATAATAATACTGTCCGGTTGCAAGAACACCATAAAGGTTAAATGATTGGCTGACTTTGGCATCAACACCCAGTTCCATGCCCAGGTGAACCTTGTCAACGCCTGTCATCTGGTAATTAACAAAGCTATTGAGGGCTTCATGATAAAAACTTCTGGAGTAGATCTGATCAGTAAATGTGGTATAATAAGCTGATGCCCTGGCCTGAATATAAGGGGAGCGGTAATTATAGCTTAAATCACCCGATAATACTTTTTCACTGGTAATATTATTTACTATCTGGTCACGGGTTCTAACCGAAATATAGCTTGACCTGAAATAAGGAGCCCGGGTAAGGTACATGGCATTTGCAATTATAAAATGCCTTCCGGTAATTTTATAGGTTACACCTCCTTTTACTCCATAATTAGTAAACTGGTTTTTATCAGAATCGCCGTATGAGTTTTCGGGATATTTACCGTTCCGCATGTGACCTGTCCGCCAAAATTCATCATAAGAAGCATTCAGAGAAACGTAATAATCAAATTTGGCATAACTAAAATCTCCCTGAACGAAAATACTGTAATCATTAACGTTTCCGGTATAATCATAACCAAAAATATCACCCTCTTTTACGACCCTGTTAGGATGATCCAAATCATTTTGAGCCGCAATAGGATCAATAAAATCACGCTCAGCAAATTTGTCAATGTTCAGGTAAAAATCCCCACCAAGTAAATCCAAAACAGTTTTATACTGGTGCGTTTTGTAAATTGATAAATCAATTCCAGCTGAAAGGGTAAAATTATCGGTGATTTCTCTTTTGTAATTTGAGTTTAAACCATATTGATTTACATCATTTCTTCTTTCTTCAACGATATAATTGGAAAGATTACCGGTGTAGGTATTTCCTTCAATACCGTCAACGTTCTCTACAGTATATAGATTTTTGCGATTGATGAAATAGTAATAATCCCAATCCAATTGTCTGAAACTTTCATCATTGATCCATAAATCCTCTCTTTCTGATGGAGTCAATCCGTTTACATCGCCATCATAACTGGGCAAATTTCTGTAGTAATCCGGCCTGGGATCAGGTGCATCATACCATTCAAGAGCTGAACTTCCACCTCTTCCAAAAGAAATATATGCAGAAGTAGTAACTTTGGTTTTTTCATCCGGAACCCAATAATGTGATAATATGATCATCGGTTGATGATAATTATTTATCCTTGAATTCCTTTTTTCACCGTTTTGATAACCCCAGTACGGGTTGTAATAATTACTTCCGGCAAGTGTATTTGCTTCCTCTGTACTAACTCCGTTTCTCCCACGTTTATTTGGAGCACCAAACCCAACCAATCCAATGCTATGGCGTTTATTGATTTGTTTTTCAACAGATACAAAATAACTCCAGGCATCATAAAACGTTCCATCTACATATCCTTCCTGGGCCCACCTTCTTGAACCTGAAGCGGTAAATGCCCAGCCATTATCCATCAAACCGGTGGAATAGGTAAACATTGCCCTGTTCCGGTAACTCCTGTTGGTTGACGAATAGGTGAACTTGGTTTGTTTGTTAAAGGATGATGCCCTGGTTTCGATATTGGTTACTCCTCCCGGGCCTCCAAATGAATAGGATGAAGGGCCAATGCCACTGGCAACCTCTTTATTACGTGTTGCATCATTTAATCCACCCCATGTCGACCAGTATGCACGGCCGGTTTCCCTGTCATTAACAGGTAATCCGTTAATTAAAATAGCAGTGTTTTCTGAATCAAATCCCCTGATTTTAAACCGGGTTTGCCCAAACACATAACCGGCGGTCGATACAAAAATATCATTTGACGACTGTAATAGCCCTGATATCTGCTGCGACTGATTATCATCCTCAAGCTCCTCGGCCAAAACAATAATTTCCGGTAAAGTTACTTCAGCAGGTTTGGTAGAATCAGGTTCAATTTCCTGTGAATGAACAATAAAGGGTAGAAACAGACAACATAAAATTGTTAGATAGTTCCTCATTTGTTTTATAGGTAGAATCGTTAATAAATTACTCGGGTTTTACTTCCCGAAAAAGCGTTCGAAATTAATAAAATACCTAATGCACCTACCATTTTCAATGTTTAATTTATTAAGCAGCATTTAATTGTTTTCAACAAAATAAATATTACCGGCTAAATTGTAATCATTCTGTTTGCGAAAAGTACGAACACATCAAATGTTCTTTTTGATTTTATGAATTTGAAAACTTTAAGTATGCCTCACCAAATTTATATGTGATTTTAGTAATCAGAATGATACCTTTGCGGAAAAATTAGAAATTTTCATATTAAAATGAAAAGCAAAACAAAGGGATTTACCATTATAATTATCGCCCTTTTGCTGAGCCTTACCATTTATGCTCAGCCTCAAAAGGCATATAATGTAGCATGTATAGGGTTTTATAACCTCGAAAACTTGTTTGACACCATTAATAACAAGGAACTTTTTTTAAGTGAAGAGTTTACTCCTGAAAGTGAAAAACAATGGACATCACAACGGTATCATGAAAAATTGAATCATATGGCCGAGGTGATAAGCAAGATTGGCACCGATGTTACTCCGGATGGTGTGGCCCTGCTGGGTGTTTCAGAAATTGAAAACCGGGGAGTACTTGAAGATCTCGTAAAAGAATCCTCCATTGCCGACAGAGATTATCAAATCGTTCATTACGACTCACCCGATCGACGGGGAGTGGATGTGGGGTTATTGTATCAACCTAAATATTTTGAGGTGGTGAACAGTGCTTCACACAGGCTTACCATGCCCGATGATACTAATTTCAGAACCCGCGATCAGCTTGTTGTTTCAGGTTACCTGAATGGTGAAATGATCCATGTGATTGTAAATCACTGGCCCTCGAGAAGTGGCGGCGAAAAAAGAAGCCGGCCCAAACGAAATGCAGCCGGTGAACTCTCCCGTCATATTGTTGATTCATTGCTTAACCTTGATCCCAATGCTAAAATTCTCGTTATGGGCGACCTGAATGATGATCCGGTAAATCCAAGTGTTTTAGAGCACCTCAGAGCCAAAGGTAAAGAGAAGGAACTGGAGCCGGGTGATATGTATAACCCAATGTATAATTTGTACAGAGAAGGTATCGGCTCGCTGGCATATCGTGATTTATGGAATTTATTTGACCAGGTAATCGTGTCGCAAGCGTTGCTGGGTGATGATAAATCCACATACAAGTTTTACAAAGCCTTTGTATTTAACAAAAATTTCCTGAAACAAAAGGAAGGTGCTTTTGCCGGTTATCCAAACCGGACTTTCGTGGGTGATCGCTATTTGGGTGGCTACAGCGACCACTTTCCCGTATATGTATTATTGATCCGTGAGAAAAAATAAAAAAGATCCTCCGGATGGAGGACCTTTTGCAATCAAACAAAACCAACTTGAATAGAAAAAATCTATGCCTTCAGGTTGAAGCCTATATATTTTAGTAATTCTTCTTTTTTGCTATTTTCTTTGAATTGCCCGTAGTAAGCTGCTGTTAGAGTTGTACTGCTATCGTCTTCAATTCCTCTGGATGCTACACAAAAATGTTTGGCTTCAATGATAATTGCCACATCTTGAGTTTCCAGAACTTTTTTCAATTCATTTGCAATTTGCTCTGTCATTCTTTCCTGAACCTGTGGCCTTCGCGCAAAATAATCTACAATGCGGTTGATTTTTGATAACCCGATGACCTTGCCTGAGCTAATATATGCTACATGGGCTTTACCAATAATAGGCTGAAAATGATGTTCACAGGTTGATTGAACCCTGATATTTTTCTCCACCAGCATTTGACCATATTGGTATTTGTTTTCAAATAGCGAAACAGCCGGCTTGTTCTCTGGATTTAATCCCTTGAAAATTTCCTGGACAAACATTTTCGCAACCCGTCGAGGTGTTCCTCTCAAACTATCATCATTTAGGTCCAATCCCATGGTTTCCATGATGGATTTAAAGTGCTGTTCAATTTTAAGTATCTTTTCAGCATCACTTTTATCAAAAGCATCCAACCTCAAAGGCGTTTCAATTCCGGTAAATATATGATGATCGCCTATGATATCAAATTCATCATAAGATTTTTCAAAGGTTTCCAATCCGTTCAATTTATAATTTACTCCTCCATTTAATCCATTCAATTTTCCGTTTGCTTTCATTGTGTTTAATTTAATAATATAACTATTGAAAACACTTTTTGTTTAATAATATCATATATTAATTAAACAAAAAAGCCATTGTTTTCACAATGGCCTATCTGCCAGCATCTTATTATAAAAAATAATTTTAAGGATAAATATTATTAACTTTTAATCTCACCACCCCCAAACATCACAAGGCCATTTATAATCAGCTTTTTGGCCCCAGTTTCGTAAGGCGGATTATGCCGTTTATCCGAAAACCCACCGAGTATGGCAGTTACATTATTTATTACCACCCAGTCATGGGGAACTGTGAGGGTGGATCCTCCAAACATATAAAACACCTCAATAACTGCAAAATCACCAGTGATACGGGCATTTCTCAGGTCAATTTCAGAGCCCCCAAAAATGGAAGTTATTTTTCCTCCTTTAAAAGATTCAATGCTGAATTTTTTTTCAGATCCACTAAAAATATTTACCTCATCAAAGGATTCGTGGATATCATTTGCTTCAAATTTAAAAGAACCTGATCTTTTTGAAGGAATCCTGGCCCTGACGATTATAAAAATTCCCAGTAAAATAAGTAATACAGGCCAGAAACTTCTTTCAAAGCCAAAGGGGAAAATAAATATTTCCGGCAGCAGGAAAAATCCCCCGACAATTATTGCTATGAATCCGAAAGTTCTGCTTTGTGTAAAAAACAGGTTAAAAATACCAATGGTTGTTACGAGCATCTGCTATGAAAAAATGATATCTTCTGTTTTATGGCTGAAAAGATTTAATCGATTAAGCAGAAATGCAAGACCTATGAGGATGATAATAAGACCCAGGCCTAAAGTCCGATTTTGATTGTTTGAATTCATGGTTAGTAATTTTGAATCAAAAATAGAAAATACATATAAGGATATCGCATATTTAATGCCCAATCTTCGATAAAAAGGTTTGGAGTGTTAATATCCGTGGATTAATTGCTTAATTAAATCGGTTCTTGAAATCCTTTAAAAACTGATGCAGTGCTATCGGTTTTCTTCCGGTTACGATCTCCACGTCAGGGCTTACATCAGCCGCTTCATTCCGGGCATATCGTTTATTTAGCAAAGTCATGTCATCCACCAGCCAATTGGGCATTCCGGAAGCCAGCATCGCGTTGTAACCGTCTTCCGCAGATTGAGCTATGTAACTGATCTCCCGACCAAGAAGCCTGGAAAATTCCCGGGCAATATCATAATATGAAATAGCCTCCGGCCCGGTAAGCACATAGGTTTTACCTTCATGTCCGGGTTCGGTGAGCACATCGGCCGCCACCGATGCAATGTCGCGGGCATCTACCATCGGGATCCTTCCATCACCCTGTGAACTATAAATGGCATTTTCGTTTTCAATGGAACCCGCATCAAAAAAGAGATTTTGCATGAAGCTATGGGCATGGATAAAAGTGTAAGGAATGCCTGATCCCATAATCTCTTTTTCAGTAATACCATGCCAGCGGCCGATATTAAAATCAGCATCCACGGAAGAACCGCGTGCGGCAATTTTAACGATATGTTTGATCCCTTTAGCTTTGGCAGCTTTCACAACGTTACCCTGCAATTCAGGTGACTGTGGAGAGGTGGTTGACAACAGAAATATGCTACCTACATCCTTCATGGCCGAGATCAATGATGTCTCATCACCCAAGTCGCCGACTACTGTTTGAATTCCATTTTTCTCTAGTTTTTCAACTTTGGAAGCATCACGAACCAGGGTTACGAAATCTACATTCTTCTTTCTCAAATTATCTATCAGAAATGACCCGATGGTTCCGGTAGCGCCTGTAACTAAAATTTTATTTCTCATGATTATCCTCTGTTTGTGAAGTTAACAAAGGTAAGTAGAAATGGTTTGATCAATTCCATAAACAGCAATTGTATATTAATCATCAGGAAAATAACAACAATATTCTAAACCCAAACCAAAACAGAAATTTCAAAAACATGTATCTATTTTATTTGAAATAAGTACAAAAGAGCAATTTGGCAGATATTTCTAATTTCAAAATAATTGTTAAAGGAAACTGCTCGAATTACAACTACTTAGCTGCAAAATAACAACTGCAGCATCAACCTTCAGAAGAATCCCGAATTAGTAAAAACGGCACTGACCGGTATGCTTTGCTTAGTTTTTGGCAAGGTCTCAGTTAAAGCATGGGGAAGCTATTGCTTCACTTAAATGATGAAGAATAATTTTAAAAGATATGAAAAGATTTTACTTCCTGATTATTTTATTCGCATTCGGGTTGATCAGTTTAACTACTTATGCGCAACCGGCAAACGACTTAAAAATAAACGCCACAACCCTTACAGGATTGGATGACTGGTGTTCGTCGAATGCAGCCTATACAACGTACAATGCCACTGCCGATGAGGCCATGCCATCCTGTTGGTCAGGCAGCGTAAATAACAATGTATGGTTTAAACTTACCGCTCCCGGTGATTACCTGAAAATTTTATTGAAAACAGGCGGATCATATGGCAGCATGCACTACGGACGAATGGCCTTAACAGATTTATCAGGTACACAAATTGGTTGTGTTACCCATATTGTAAATCAGGGAACAACCATTTTACAAGTTAGCGGACTTACTTCCGGGGAAGAGTATTATTTAAATGTTGATAATTACTACGGTTCGTCACAATGGGGCTCGTTTACCTTGTGTACCTCAACAGAAAAAGATTATGACTGGAAAGAGGCGGCCCTTGACCTTACAGGTGAAGATTTAACCAACTGGTGTTCGGCTGATGCGGCTTATTCCACTTACCAGAAAACCGCCGACGAACCCAAACCCAGTTGCTGGTCCGGTTCGGTATATAATAATGTGTGGTTCAAGTTTACTGCTCCTTCGGATTATCTCAAGATATCTCTGAAAACCGGAAGTAATTTCGGAAGCATGCATTATGGCCGCATGGCGGTAACTGATATGGCAGATAACGAAATCGGTTGTGTTACTCATATTGTCAACCAGGGAACGACTTTACTTACATTGACCGGTTTGACTTCCGGGGAGGATTATTATTTGAATGTGGACAACTATTATGGTTCTTCTCAATGGGGCTCGTTTACCTTGTGTACCTCAACAGAAAAAGATTATGACTGGAAAG
>ERZ795053.767-NODE-767-length-40833-cov-10.533449_pt1 | contig 40833 bp, 35 predicted proteins | sample MGYA00375137_ERZ795053 | MGnify/ENA primary metagenome ERZ795053 (study PRJEB30182, sample SAMN05720284) | activated sludge metagenome | isolation source: Anaerobic digester | place: Hong Kong | collected 2014-12-17 ... | reverse complement strand
AGCCGTTCGGCCTCCACCATTCGCTCGACCAACTTGCGAAACCGCATCGCACCGGCGTCAAGGCCAAGGTTGAGACAAGGCGTTCTTGGCGCCTTCATGCCCCTGTGGACATCCTCAAGTACCGCCTTGTCCTCGTTGAAGGCCATCGTGGCGCCAGCGAACATGCGCTCCGACACATCCTCATCCCCGGCCAGCGCGTTGCGGTGCTGAAACCAGAAGTAGAGCGTGTTGTCCGCGTCCACCGGTGTCATGAAGTTGTAGGAGAAGTTGACAAAGGCGGTGTCCGGCAAGGCGTCGTCGTCGCCGCCGGTGCCGGCGGGCGTGTAGACCGACTTGTTGATCGCAACCGAGGGCGTACGGCATTCGTAGTGTTGCTTGCGATCGCAATTGCCCTTGAACCCGATGAACTGCTGGTAATAGGGCGCGGCGGGCCGGTCGGGGATCCAGCGCCAGACGATGACGCGATCCTCCGCCTCGGTGATCTGCAGGGGAACGTTGTCCGTTCCCGCGCCCGCGAAGGATGTCAGATGAACCCAGGCGACATGGCTCGGGTCCAGAAGGTTGTCGGTAATCCAAAGATAGTTGCACGCGATCTCAAGCGCGCCGCGACGGGTCTGTCCCCAGGTCGGGTTGTGGTAGTTCGGAATATCCAGGATTGCCGCCGGATCGGCCTGCGCGGGATCGCCCGGCCAGATCCACACGAACCCGTAGCGTTCCGCCAGCGGAAAGGAATGGACCCGCGCGCGCTTCGGTATGGCGCCGTTCTGGGTCGGCGCGGCCACGCAGGCCCCCGACCCGTCAAAGGTCAGCCCGTGATAGCCGCAGACCACCCTGTCCCCCTGCAGCGCCCCCTTCGACAAGGGCAACTTGCGATGCGGACAGGCGTCCTCCAGCGCCACCGGGCCGCCATCGCCTCTTCGGAAAAAGACGATCTCTTCTCCGAAAAGTCGCAACGCGCGCAGATCCCGCCCGAAGTCCTCGCTCCGGCCCGCGACATACCAGGCGTTGCGCGGAAACTCGCCCGAAAACATCGATCCCTCCCAAGCCGGACTCTCTTGCATCACGCATTAGCAGATGTTTAAGATTCACTAAAGTCATTCACCTCCGGAAACCGATGTCTGCGCCCAGCCCCCGGCCCACGCCCCGGATCGACATGCACGCCCATTTCTACGGGGGCGGCCTGGTCGAGGCGCTGCTGGCCCGCAGCGAACGGCCCTGCCTGCGCGAACGACCCGGCGGGGCGCTCGCGATGGTCGCCATGAACGGAGAATTTCCCTTCACCTCCGACCATTTCGACATCGCAACGGGCCTTGCGCAGATGGACGCGCAGGGGCTGACCCACCGGCTCCTGACCTTTCCCGGCGCGCTTGGGCTCGACGTCCTGCCGGCAAACGAGGCGCGGGAAATGATCGCCGGCTTCAACGACCACCTCGCCGGGCTTCGCGCCGCGTCGGGCGGGCGCATCTTCGGACTGGCCGGCCTGCCCCTGGCCGACATCGACGCGGCGGCGCAGGAAGTGCGGCGCATCCGCCGCGACCTCGGCCTTCCCGGCATCATCCTGCCCTCGGACTATTTCAACTCCGTCGCCGAGGCGAAGACGCTTGCCCCGGTCCTTGCGGCGGCGAACGAAACCGGCTGCCACGTCATGCTGCACCCCGGCCTCAAGGTCGCAACCGCCCCGCCCGCGCCGCCGGCCGACTTCGCGCAGTACCGAACCTCGGCCGTGGCCCTGCAGGCCCAGGCCACGCAAACCGTCCTTACGCTGATCCTGTCCGACATCCAGGATCTCTGGCCCCGGCTCAGCTTTCAGGTCGTCAACCTTGGCGGCACCATCCCCTTCATCTTCGAACGGATGGAGGCGATCGCCCGGCACCGCACCCCCGACCACCCCTTTCCGACCGCAAGGCTGGGCAACCTCTGGTACGATTGCGCCTCGCTCGGGCCGCGGGCGCTGGAAGCAGCGGTCAAGGTGCTGGGCGCTGAACGCATCTTCCTTGGTTCCGACTACCCGATCTTCACGGACGACCCCTTTGCCCGCACCCTCGCCCCCGCGGATGTTGAGCCGGAAGCAAAACGCAAAATAGAAGGCGGCAATGCTTTTGCGCTCCTTGAGCGTCTTCTTGCTTGACTTTACGTCATAAATTCCGCGCGGGACAATTTCTGTCTGGAGACGGGAGATCTTTCGCGCATGATCAAGAATGGCGCGAAAGGATGGCCCGTGAAGGATTTCAACTCGAACGCTGACGCTGACCTCTCGACCCGGACAGACATTACAACCGCGGTCGGAACCGCCGTACACAGCCTTCGAATGCAGGCCGCGATGACGTTGCGGGAACTGGCAAGAAAGTCCGATGTCTCGCCAGCGATGATCTCTCGCATCGAGAATGGACAGGTTTCCCCCTCGCTCTCGACACTCGAAGCCCTTGCGGTGGCCTTTGATGTGCCGGTCATCTCGCTCTTCCAGAACACGGTCCAGAAGTCGGATGTCGCCTTCGCCCGCTCCGGCGAAGGGCTTCAGGCCCGCCGCGTCGCCCCCGGACACAGCCACGATTACCGGATCCTCGGCAAGTTCTCGAACAAGTCGCTGCATTTCTCGGTGGCGCGTGTAACCCTGAACAGGGCCGATGATGGCACCCACCCGGTCTCTCACGGCAGCGGCTTTGTCACGGTCAGCATTCTGGATGGCGCCTGCGTCTACGCCTGCGGCGAAGAGCGGTATCGGATGGAGACGGGGGATACGCTGACTTTCGACGCCCAGTTGCGGCACGGCGTACGCGAGATCCTGGCCGATGAGGTCACGTTCCTGGCGGTATCCTCGCGCCCCGCCTGAACCACCTCAGCGCGCGAGGCCCTGCCCCTCAAGCCAGCGGGCAGATGCCGGCGCGCCGCGCACGTCCGCCAGTTCCAGGATCAGCCGCGGCATTTCAGGCAGCGCCGCCAGCGCGGCAAAGACCGCGTGCCAGGGAATGTTGCCCCGCCCGATCTGCCAGTGCCGGTCGCCCCAGCCGTCGGCGTCCTGCACATGCACATGCGCCAACCGCGCGCCCGCAGCCCGGACGAAGGCGTCAACCGGCGGCGCCCCCGTCGCGCCGTGGGCGTAATGGGCGTGACCGGTGTCCAGCGACACCGCGACCGCGCCCGTATCGAACGACGCCGCCAGCGCCACGCGCTCGGCCGGGTCCATGTCCTCGCAATTCTCGAAGACAAGCGTCACCCCCAATGCCTCCGCCCGGGCCACCACGGGCGCAAGCACGGCATGGGTGCGCGCGCGGATACCTTCCGTGTCATCCCATTCGGTGACCCGGTTGTGGCCATGCCAGGTCGTGTAGGGGCTGTGCAGCACCATATGCGGGGCCTCCCGCCCCTCGGCCATTTCTGCCAGACCGTCAAGGGCGGCAAGGAACCGGCGCTGGACGATCGCGCGCACCTCAGGGTCCGGGGTATCGACCATGAGCCCCTCGTAGGGGCCATGAATGCCGATCCGCCCGCGATGCCCGGCAAATGCCCGCCTTCCCCGCCGCCCGATCTCGCGCCAGTCGCGGCCCAGCGCATCGACGGGGATGAAGTCGCGCAGTTCCACGTCGCGGTCCGCCGCGAAGACGAAATCGCGCAGCCCCTCCACGCCTTCCAGATCCTCCAGCGTCAACGCCACCCCCAGAACCGGCAGGCTGTTCACATGCGTCATCGGCTCTCTCCCTTGCTTGCTCTCTTGATAAGCTGCGTTAACTATGGCCGGGAAGATGCAAACGCGATCCCCACTCCGCTGACTGTCCGGGGGGCGCTTGACACGGGGTGGAATTTAAGTTAGTCATGCCTAACAAACAAACGGAAGCTTCCACGCAGCTGCAAGACAGCATCAGGCGCCTGCAATGGCACCTGTGGCGTCTCTGGCGACAGGAGTCGCAGAAAAGCGGCAGCATGGACCTGACCTCCACCGAGTACGACTATCTCGATGTCGTCGCTTGGCACCCCGAGGGGTTGCGCCTCACCGATCTGGCAGAGCGCATGGGGGTCAGCAAGGCCTCCGCCAGTGCCATGGCCTCCAAGCTTGAGGCGCGGGGGTACCTTGACCGGACCCCCGACCCCGAGGACAAGCGTGCAAGCCTGATCCGGCCCACGCCGAAGACCGCGGCACTGGAAAGCGAAGAAAGCGCCATCCATGCGCGCGCCGCCGCCACCCTTGCCGCCGCCCTTGGCGCCGAGGAACTGGCCCGGTTCGAGGAACTGTTCGAAAAAGCCTGTCGGGGGCTCCCCTCCGCCTGACAGGTGGAGGTGACGATGAAGACGACGACCCTGACCCGGACCTTCTGGTCCTACACCCTTCCCGCCATGGCCGCACTGATGGTCAGCGGGCTATATGCGGTTGTCGACGGCATCTTCATCGGCCACGCCCTTGGTGCGCCCGGCCTGTCGGCCCTGAACCTCGCCTGGCCGCTGGCCGGGCTGATCTGGGCGGTGGCGATGCTGGTCGGCATGGGCGGCGGCGCCGAAACCGGCCGCGCGCGCGGCGCCGGCGACAGCCGCGCGCTGGGCGAGACCCTGGCCGTGACCCTCCTTCTCATGGTGCTCGTGGGCATCGCGACCGGCGCCGTCATCCTGGGCTTCGGCGGCCCATTCCTGGCGCTTCAGGGCGCAGATGCTGAGCTGGCCGCGATGGGGCTTGGGTACCTGTCCGTCCAGGGCTGGGCGGCGCCCGCGATCATGGCCGGGATGGCCTTTCCGCTTCTCTTGCGCAACCTTGGCGCGCCCGGGCTTGCCACCGTGGCCATGCTGGCCGGTGCATTTGTGAACGTCGCCTTCGACTGGCTTTTCGTGATCGAGCTTGGCCACGGGCTTGCCGGCGCCGCCCGCGCGACCGTGATCGCCGAGATCGTCGTCATCCTGATCTGCACCGCCGCGATGGCCCGGCTTGGCGCCTTCGCCGCGCTCAGCCCGGGTGCCGGGGCGCTGGTGCGCGCGGGCCGCATCCTCGCGATCGGCTTTTCCTCGATGATCATGGCGCTTTACATCAGCTTCGTCGTCGTCCTGCACAACATGCTGTTTCTCAAGCACGGCGGCACGCTGACGCTGGCGGCCTACACGGTCGCGGGCTACGTCATGTCGTTCTTCTACTACTTCGCCGAGGGCGTCGCCGGCGGCATGCAGCCGCTTGCCAGCTACTACCACGGCGCACGCGACCGGATGCGCATGGCCCAGGTGCTGAAGCTCGCGCTGATGCTCGGGGTTGGCGGCGGCGTGGCGCTGACGGCGCTGGTCGTGGCCTTCCCCGGCCCCGTCGCGCAGGTCTTCGCGGGCAGCGATACCGCCCTGATCGCCGAAGCCGCGCACGGCCTGCGCCTGCACCTGTCGGCAATGATGCTGGACGGCTTCATCGTGCTTGCCGCCACCTATTTCCAGGCGGTCGGACAGGCCCGCAACGCGACGATCATCACCGTCGGCAACATCGCGGTGCAACTGCCGTTCCTCTACCTCCTGCCGCAGCTGATGGGGGTGGACGGGGTCTGGCTCGCCATGCCGCTGTCAAACGTTGCGCTGTCGGGCGTGGTGGTCTGGATGCTTTGGCGCGCGCATCGCGGCACCTTCGCACGCGCCGCCGTCCTCGCCCGCCGCGCGCTGGAACAGTCCGCCCCCGCCTACGACGGCTGACCCGCACGCCGGGCCTTGCGCGCGGGGGCTCGGCGCGGCACCGTCGCCGTCATGACACAAGACCGGAGGCCCCGATGAAACCCCGCGCCCGCGACCTTGGCCTGCCCTTCCCCGGCACGCCCGGCCCTTTCAACGCCATCACCGACGTGCCCGGCGTGCGCGTGGGTTTCACCACGCTGACAGACCCCGCGCGCAAGATGCGCACCGGCGTCACCGCGATCCTGCCGCGCCCGGACTCCGGCAGCCCCCGCCCGGTCTGGGCGGGCTTCGCGGCACTCAATGGCAACGGAGAGATGACGGGAACCCACTGGGTGAACGACGCGGGCTATTTCCTTGGCCCCGTCCTCATCACCAATACCCACGGCATCGGCGCCTGCCATCACGGCGCGACCGAATGGATGATCCGCACCTATGACAGCCATTTCCGCGACGAACACGCCTGGGCCATGCCCATCGTCGCCGAAACCTATGACGGCACGCTGAACGACATCAACGCGCTGCACGTCAAGCCCGAACACGCCATCGCCGCGCTTGACGCCGCCGCGACGGGTCCGGTCGCCGAAGGGTCGGTCGGCGGCGGCAACGGCATGATCGCCTACGACTTCAAGGGCGGCACCGGCACCGCCTCCCGCCGGGTGGAGATCGGCGGGGCGACCTATACCGTCGCGGCGCTCGTGCAGGCCAACTACGGGCGCCGCCCGTGGTTCACGGTCCTGGGCGTCCCGGTCGGCCGCGAGATGCCCGAAGGCACCATCCGTGACCAGGAAACCGGGTCGATCATCGTCATCCTCGCCACCGACGCGCCGCTTTCCGATGCGATCCTGCGCGGGCTCGCGCGCCGCGCCGGCCTTGGCATCGCGCGTTCCGGTTCGCCCGGCGGCAACAGTTCGGGCGACATCTTCCTTGCCTTCTCGGTCGCCGACGACATGCCTGCCCCGCCCCATGCCGGGCCCGTCATCACCCGCCACAGCCTGAACTGGGACGAGCTTGACCCGCTTTACCAGGCGGCGGTCGAGGCGGTGGACGAAAGCGTCATCAACGCCATCGTCCAGGGCGAGGACGTGGCCTGCGTCAAGCCCGAGGGCAAGACCTGCCACGGCATCGACACCGCGCGCCTCATGCAGGTCATGGCGAAATACGGCCGGCTCTGACGCGGCTAGACGCCAAGGTAGCGGTCGGCGACCTCTCCGGCGACGCCGGCCATGGCGCCCGACCAGACCGTCGCGCCGCGTTCCAGGACGACGGCGCGGTCGGCGACCGTGGCAATCTCCCGCAGCGACTTGTCGATCAGGAGGATCGACAGCCCCTCGCCCTTCAGCGCGCGGATCGCCGCCCAGATCTCCTGCCGGACCGAGGGCGCAAGCCCTTCGGTCGCCTCGTCCAGGATCAGGAGGCGCGGGTTCGTCATGAGCGCCCGCGCGATCGCCAGCATCTGCTGTTCCCCCCCCGAAAGCGTCCGCGCCATCTGGCCCCTGCGTTCCCCGAGCCGGGGGAAAAGCGTGGTGACCCGCGCCAGATCCCAGGCCCCCGGACGCGCCGCCACGGCCAGGTTTTCCGCAACCGTCAGGGGCCCGAAGGTGCGCCGCCCCTCGGGGACAAGGCCAAGACCCAGCCGCGCCGCCCGGTGGGACGGCAGCCGCGTCAGGTCGTGGCCCGCGAAGGTCAGCCGCCCCCCGGTCGCGGGCAACATCCGGCAGATCGTGCGCACCGTCGTCGTCTTGCCCATGCCGTTGCGCCCCATCAACGCCACGACCTCGCCCTCCGCGACCGCCAGGTCCACGCCGAACAGCGCCTGCACCGCCCCGTAGCCCGCCGTCACCGCCGAAAGCTCAAGAAGCGCGCTCATGCCTCTTCCCCCAGGTAGGACCGGCGCACCTCGGCATTGGCGCGGATCTCCTCGACGCTGCCGGTGGCGATGATCCGCCCGTAGACCAGAACCGATATCCGGTCAGCCAGCGCAAAGACCGCGTCCATGTCGTGTTCGACCAGAAGAATCGGCGCCTCGGCCCTGAGGTCCGACAGGATCGCGGTCAGGTCGCGCGCACCTTCCGCCCCCATCCCCGCCATCGGCTCGTCCAGAAGAAAGGCGCGCGGCCGCATGGCAAGCGCCATCGCGATCTCAAGCCGCCGTCTTTCGCCGTGCGACAGGACGCCGGCCGGCACCGCGGCGCGCCCCGCAAGCCCCGCCTGATCCAGATGGAAACGCGCCGGATCGGTCAGCGCCGGGTCGTGCAGCGCGGGCCTGAGGAACCGGAAGACCCCGCCCCCCGCGCCCAGAACCGCCAGCATGGTGTTTTCCAGCGCCGTGAACTCCGGCACCACCGACGACACCTGGAAACTGCGCGCCAGCCCCAGCCGCGCCCGCGCCGCCGCGTCCAGCCCGTCGATCGCCTGGCCTTCGAAGGTGATGCTGCCCCGGTCCTGCCGGATCTCGCCGGTGATCTGCTTGATCAGCGTCGATTTCCCCGCCCCGTTCGGCCCGATCAGCGCGTGAATCTCGCCCCGCCTGAGGTCCAGCGTGACCCCGTCGGTGGCCTTCAGCGCACCGAAGCTCTTCTCCAGCCCGCGGATGTCGAGGATCACGTCAGACATGGCGCCGCCCCCCGGGCAAAAGGCCCAGGATGCCCCCCGGCGCATAAAGCACGATCGCCAGCAGCAGCAGGCCCAGAAGCGCCTGCCAGTAGTCCGACACCCCGCCCAGCACCTGTTCCAGAAGGATGAAGACACCTGCCCCCGCGACCGGCCCGGCCAGCCGCCCGACGCCCCCGAGGATCACGAACACCATGATCTCGCCGGACATGTGCCAGCTGAGCATCGCCGGGCTGACGAAGCGATTGAGGTCGGCGTAAAGCGACCCGGCAAGCCCGACGATCACCGCCGACAGGACAAAGGCCGTCAGCCTGAGCGCGAAGGGCCGGATGCCGGAAGCCATGACCCGCTGCGGGTTCGCCCGCGCGGCCTGCAACGCCAGCCCGAAGCGCGACCGCGTGACCAGCGCCACGAACCCCATCGCCAGCGCCAGGAGCGCGGCCGCAATGGCAAAGAACTGGATCGGCGCAAAAGTGTTCAGGCCCGGAAAACTGTTGCGGACATAGAACGACAGCCCGTCCTCCCCGCCATAGGCGCGCCAGCTGATCGCGAAGTAATAGACCATCTGGGCAAAGGCGAGCGTGACCATGATGAAATAGACACCCGTCGTCCGCAGGCTCAGCGCCCCGATGACCATGGCGGCCAGCGCCGTCACGACCGCGACCATGGGCCAGATGCCCAGCATCTCGGCGCTGCCCGCGACCGTGAAGGGCAAGGTCAGGACCGGCGTCCCGGCTGCGGCGTGGCTGGCGAAGATGCCGGTGACATAGCCGCCGATCCCGAAGAAGGCGGCATGTCCGAAGGACACCATCCCCCCGTAGCCCAGCGCCAGGTTCAGCCCCACCCCCGCCATCGCGAAGATCGCGGCCTTGGTGGCCAGCGTGACGACATAGGGCGCGCCAAGAACGTGGGCGGCCAGCGCCACCGCGACCAGCAGGGCGAAAACGGCGGCGTTGACGATCGCGGCCTGTCGCATCCTACGCACGCGCCCCATAAAGACCCTCAGGCCGCCAGATCAGCACGGCCGCCATCAGGATGTAGATCAGCATCGAGCCAAGCGCCGCGCCGATCCCGTTTGCCGCCGACGCCTCCATCACCCGCGCGAAGAGAGATGGCAAAAGCGCCTTGCCCAGGGCGTCGGTCAACCCGACCAGAAGCGCCGCGACAAAGGCCCCCTTGATCGACCCGATGCCGCCGATCACGATGACGACGAAGGCAAGGATCAGCACCGGTTCGCCCATCCCCACCTGCACCGACTGGATCGTGCCGACCAGCGCACCCGCCAGCCCCGCCAGCGCCGCCCCCAACGCGAAGACCATCGTGTAAAGCCTTGCGATATCGACGCCAAGCGCGGCCACCATCTCCCGGTCGGCCTCGCCCGCACGGATGCGGATGCCAAGCCGCGTGCGCCCGATCAGAAGCCAAAGACCCAGCGCGACCGCCGCGCCCGTCGCGATGATCGCCAGCCGGAACAGCGGGTACTGCAGCCCGCCGGGCAGTGTCACCGCCCCGGAAAGTGCCCCGGGCAGCGTCAGGTATAGCGGAAACGACCCGAAGACCCAGCGCGTGCCTTCCGAAAAGACCAGGATCAGCGCGAAGGTCGCCAGCACCTGTTCCAGATGGTCGCGCGCATAAAGCCGCCGGATCACCGCGACTTCCACCACCGCGCCCGCCGCCGCCGCGGCGGCAAGGCTTGCGGCCAGTCCAAGGGCGAACGACCCCGTCGCCGCCGCCACCCAGGCGCAGGCGTAGGCGCCCAGCATGTAAAGCGACCCATGCGCCAGGTTGATCAGCCCCATGACGCCGAAGACCAGCGTCAGCCCCGCCGCCATGAGAAACAGCATCATTCCGTATTGCAGGCCGTTCAGGGCCTGCTCTGCCAGAAGCATCACCGGATCACGTCCTTGAAAAGCGGCCGGGGTCACCCCCGGCCGTGCGTGCTTACATCTTGCACTCTTCGGCGTAGGCGTCGCCACGATCCTCCAGCGCCACACCGACGACCTTGTTGGTGTAGACATCGCCTTCCTTCACCACCTCGCGGACATAGATGTCCTGGATCGGGTGGTGGTTCGGCCCGAACTTGAAATCCCCCCGGGTAGAGGCGAAGTCCGCCGCCTCCAGCGCGGCGCGGAAAGCGTCCTGATCGCCGACATCGGCCTTGGCCTTTGCCGACAGAAGCAGGTTCGCGGTGTCGAAGCCCTGGCTTGCGTAAAGCGACGGCAACCGACCGTATTCCGCCTGGAACGCCTCGACGAAGGCCTTGTTGGCCGGATTGTCGAGATCCTTGTTCCACTGGGAGGTGTTGTGAACGCCAAGCGCCGCGTCGCCGACCGCCTGAAGGATGTTCTGGTCGAAGGAAAAGGCCGGTCCGACCAGCGGGATATCCACGCCGGATTCAGCGTATTGCTTCATGAAGGCGATCCCCATGCCGCCCGGCAGGAAGAAGAACACGCTGTCGGCGCCGGATGCGCGGATCTGCGCGATCTCTGCCGCATAATCGGTCTGGCCAAGTTGGGTATAGACCTCGCCGGCCGCCGCGCCGGTGTAGAACCGCTTGTAACCGGTGATCGCGTCGGTGCCCGCCGGATAGTTCGGCGCCAGCATAAAGGAATTCTTGTAACCCGCTGAATTCGCATACGCTCCAGCCGCTTCATGCAGGTTGTCGTTCTGCCAGGCGACGTTGAAGTAATTCTTGTCGCACCCGGCGCCCGCCAAGGGCGAAGGGCCCGCGTTGGGCGACAGATAGAACTTGCCCTGCGCCACCGCGGCCGGGACGACCGCCATCGCGAGGTTCGACCAGATGATGCCGGTCAGCACGTCGACCTGATCGGACTGGATCATCTTGTCGGCAATCTGGACGGCAATATCGGGCTTTTGCTGATCGTCCTCGACGATGACCTCGACGTCGCTCGCCCCCGCCATCTTCAACGCCAGGTCGAAGCCGTCGCGCACGTCGATGCCCAGCCCCGCGCCGCCACCCGACAGCGTCGTGATCATGCCGACCTTGATGCCCTCTGCCGTGGCCCCGCTGGCCCCAAGGGCCATCGCCGCCAGCGTAGAAAGCAGGATTGTCCTCGTCTTCATCACTTCCGTCTCCCTGTTTGTTTCTTTGCGATCACTTTGAAGGGTTTGGCCGCGGTTGCAAACCCCGATTTCCTGACGCCCGCTCAGGCATCCTCCCCTCAGACGTCCCCGCCCCGCAGCCGGAACCGCTGGATCTTCCCTGTCTGGGTCTTCGGCAACGCGCCGGTAAAGACGATCCTGCGCGGATACTTGTAAGGTGCGATGGTCCGCTTGACGTGTTCTTGCAGCCGAAGGATCGTCGCGTCATCCGGCGACACCCCTTCGACCAGCACCACATGCGCCTCGACGATCTGGCCGCGCGCGGCGTCGGGCGCGCCGATCACCGCGCATTCCAGCACGTCGTCATGGGCCAGAAGCGCTGCTTCCACCTCGGGCCCTGCGATGTTGTAGCCCGACGAGATGATCATGTCGTCATTGCGCGCGGCAAAGTGGAAATAGCCGTCCTCGGTCTGCACGAAGGTGTCGCCGGTGATGTTCCAGCCGTTCTGGACATAGGCCGTCTGGCGGGCATCTGCCAGGTAGCGGCACCCGGTCGGCCCCTTGACCGCCAGCCGCCCCGGCGTTCCGCGCGGGCATTCCTTCCCCTCGACATCGATCACCCGCGCCTCGTAACCCGTTACCGGCTTGCCCGTGGACGCTGGCCGGTGATCGTCGAACCGGTTGGTGACGAAGATGTGCAGCATCTCGGTCGCGCCGATCCCGTCCAGCATCGGCTTGCCGGTCTTTTCGATCCATTCGGCATAGACCGGCGCGGGAAGGGTTTCGCCCGCGCTGACCGCGGCGCGCAGCGACGACAGGTCCGCGCCCTCCTCCATCGCTTTCAACATCACGCGGTAAGCCGTTGGCGCGGTGAAACAAACCGTCGCCTTGTGTTCCTGGATGATCGAGATGAGATTGGGCGGGGACGCCGCCTCCAGCAGTGCCGCCGCCGCCCCGAACCGCAGGGGAAAAACCGCAAGCCCGCCCAGCCCGAAGGTGAAGGCAAGCGGCGGCGACCCGACGAAGACATCCTCCGGCGTGACCTTCAGCACTTCCTTGGCATAGCCGTCGGCAATGATCAGAAGGTCACGGTGGAAATGCATCGTCGCCTTCGGATCGCCCGTCGTGCCGCTGGTGAAGCCCAAAAGCGCCACATCGTCGCGCCCGGTCCTTGCGGCGGCAAAGCGCACCGGCTTGCCCAGCGCGATACGGTCCAGTTCCGCGTCGTGGTTCGCGGTGCCGTCGAACCCCACGACCTTGCGCAGGAACCGCGAATCCTTGGCGCAGGCGACCATCTCGTCCATCAGCCGCGTGTCACACAGGGCAAGCCCGATCTCCGCCTTGTCGACGATCCTGGCCAGTTCGCCCGCCCTGAGCATCGGCATGGTGTTGACAACGACCGCCCCCGCCTTCGTCGCCGCCAGCCAGCAGGCCACCATCGCAGGGTTGTTCGCGGACCGGATCAGGACGCGATTTCCGGGCCTTACGCCGTAATCCTCGACCATTGCATGGGCGATGCGGTTCGACCAGTCGGCCAGTTCCTTGTAGGTCCGAAGCCGGCCGTTCCCGATAAGCGCGGTGTGATCGCCAAACCCCCTTTCGACCATGCGGTCCGAAAGCTCCACGCCCGCGTTCAGCCAGTCCGGGTAGTCGAACCCCTCAAGCCGGATCTCCGGCCAGAGCTCTGCCGGCGGCAGGTTGTCGCGCGTGAACGTATCCTCGTGTCCCGTCGGTCCAAGCATGCGCTGTCCTCCCCCTTCGCGCCTCAATCCTGCGGAATGACCGCCGTGGCCTCGATCTCCACCCTGGCGCGGTCCTCGACCAGCGCCACCACCTGCACCAGCGCCATCGCCGGGTAATGGCGGCCGATCACTTCCTTGTAGATCGCCCCCAGCGCCTTGAGACTGGCCAGGTATTCCCGCTTGTCGGTCACATACCAGGTCAGCCGGACCAGGTGATCGGGCCGCGCCCCGCCGGCTTCCAGAACCGCGACCACATTGCGCAGCGCCTGCGCCGCCTGCCCGAGGAAGTCGTCGCTTTCGAACTCGCAATCGCCGTTCCAGCCGATCAGCCCGCCGGTAAAGATCATCCGGCCCTGGGCCGCCACGCCGTTCGAATAGCCCACGGCGGGCTTCCAGCCCTTGGGTTGCAGGAAGTCATGGCTCATCGGCTCTCTCCATGAAGCTCGTGATGCGGTCGCGGACATCTTGCGGCCAGGGCTTCGGGCGCCCCGCGCCGTCGACGAAAACCAGGGTCAGCGCGGCGCTCAGACGCCGCTGGCCGCCGCGCTCCGCCGCAAGCCGGACGGTGACCGAGGTGCGGCCCAGCCGCAGGACCGCAAGCCGCCAGTCCAGAACTTCCTCAAGGCGGCTCGGCGCCTGGAAATCCACCTCGATCCGGGCCATCGGCACGCCTTCGCCCGCCGCCATCATCGCGCCATAGGAATGGCCCGCCACCTCGCGGAAGAAGCTTTCACAAACCGTGTTCGCCATCTCGAAATAGCGCGGGTAGAAGACGATCCCCGCCGGATCGCAATGGTTGAAGCCGACCCGGATGTCCTGCCGGAAGATCATCCAAGCGCCCTCGCGATGACAATGCGCTGCACGTCCGACGCGCCTTCGTAGATGCGCAGGGCGCGGATCTCCCTGTAAAGCCCTTCGACCGCGAAGCCGGTTCTCACGCCGTCGCCGCCATGCAGCTGGAGCGCCATGTCGATGACCTCCTGCGCGGCCTCGGTGGCGTAAAGCTTGGCCATCGCCGCCTCCCGGCTGATGCGGCCGGCGCCACGGTCCTTGGTCCAGGCGGCGCGGTAGACCAGAAGCGCCGACGCGTCGATCTTCAGCGCCATGTCGGCCAGGTGGCCCTGGACGATCTGGTGATCGGCCAGCCGCCCGCCCCCCGGGCGCGGCCGCGCCACCCGCGCCATCGCCTCGTCGAGCGCACGGCGCGCGAATCCAAGCGCCGCCGCCCCGACGGTCGGGCGAAAATGATCCAGCACCGTCATCGCCACCTTGAAACCCTGCCCCGCCGCGCCGATCAGCGCATCTGCCGGCAACCGCACGCCGTCCAGACGCAGCCGCGCCAGCGGATGCGGCGCCATCACCCCGATCCGTTCCGCGACGCTCAGCCCGGGCGTATCGGCCGGCATCAGAAAGGCCGAGAGGCCCCGCGCGCCCTCCGCCTCGCCGGTCCGGGCGATGACCACATAGATATCGGCGATTCCGCCGTTGGAGATATAGGTCTTCTCCCCGTCAAGCACCCAGCCCTCGCTCGTGCGCCGCGCCAGCGTCGCCGTCTCGGCGACGTCCGACCCCGCCCCGGGTTCGGTCAGCGCAAAGCCCGCGATCGCGGCCCCCGCCCGCGTCCGCGCCAGCCAGCCGCGCTGCCCGGTCGTTCCGAACAGGCTTACCGCTCCCATGCCAAGCCCCTGCATCGCAAAGGCGAAGTCGGCCAACCCGTCATGGCGCGCCAGTGTCTCGCGGATCAGGCAGAGCGTGCGGATATCCAGCCGCTCGCCTGCCGCCGCGCCGCTCGGCGCCAACCAGCCGCCCGCCCCCAGCGACTTGACGAGCCCCCGGCAGGCGGCATCGGCATCGCCATGATCCACCGGCAGATTGCCCGCGCACCAGCTCTCCAGCCGTTCCGCCAGGTCGCGGTGACGGTCCTCGAAGAACGGCCAGTCCAGAAAACTCCTGTCGCTCATTCCTTCTTCTTTTCCCAAATATCCCGGGGGGTCAGGGGGGCGGCGCCCCCCTGCCTTGCCCTCAGTTTCCCTCGAAGACGGGTTTTTCCTTGGCGACGAAGGCGCGGTAGGCGCGTTCGAAGTCGCGCGTCTGCATGCAGATCGCCTGCGCCTGCGCTTCGGCCTCGATCGCCTGGTCAAGGCCCATGTTCCATTCCTGGTTCAGCTGCGTCTTGGTGATCCCGTGGGCAAAGGTCGGCCCCGCCGCGATCCGCGCCGCCAGCGCCATCGCCTCCGCCTCCAGCCGTTCGGCGGGGTGGATCGCGTTCCAGAACCCCCAGGCCGCGCCCTCCTCGGCGCTCATCGCGCGGCCGGTATAAAGAAGCTCCGCCGCCCGGCCCTGCCCGATGATCCGGGGCAGCATCGCACAAGCCCCCATGTCGCAGCCCGCCAGCCCGACGCGGGTGAAGAGAAAGGCGCATCTCGCCTCCGGCGCCGCCAGCCTGAGATCCGACGCCATGGCCAGGATCGCGCCGGCGCCCACCGCCACGCCTTCGACCGCCGCGATCACCGGCTTGCTGCAATTGAGCATCGCCTTCACCAGATCGCCGGTCATCCGGGTGAAGGCGAGAAGCCCCTTCATGTCCATGTCGACAAGCGGCCCGATGATGTCGTGGACATCCCCGCCCGAACAGAAGTTCCCCCCGTTCGAGGCGAGGACGACCACATCCACGTCGTCGGCATAGGGCAGCGCACGGAAGGTGTCGCGCAATTCCGCGTAGCTCTCGAAGGTCAGCGGGTTCTTCCGGTCGGGCCGGTCAAGCCGGATCACCGCGACCCGGTCGCGGACCTCCCACAGGAAATGGACGGGCTTCAGCTTCGACATGGAGGTCATTGTTTTCCCATCCGTTTCATCACTTCTGTCAAGCGGTCCAGATCGTCCTCGGAGAGGGCCGAGAAGATCGCGTCCACCGCGCGTTCGTGATCGGCCGCGAGGGTTTCGAAACTCGCGAGGCCGGTTTCCGTCAACGCGACATAGACGGTGCGCCGGTCGGTCTCGGACGGGGTGCGCCGGACCAGCCCCTCGGCCTCCAGCCGGTCGACGACCGCCGTCGCGTTGCCGTTCGACACAAGAAGCATCCGGCTCAGTTCGCTCATCGTCACGCCGTCGCGGCGGCGGAAAAGGGCGGCCATCACGTCGAAGCGCGGCAGCGTGGTTCCATGCTCCACCCGCAGGTATTCTCGCAGCCGGTTCTCGGCCCCCCGCGTCACCCCCAGAAGCCGGATCCAGAGCTTCAGGCGGCGCTTCGACAGATCGCTCATGTCTCGCCCCCGTCGATCGCGATGGCCTTGCCGTTCATCCCCTCCGATCCCGGCGCGCAAAGCCACAGCGCGCAGGACGTGACCTCGGCCGGGCGGATCAGCCGGTTCTGCGGGCTCATCGCCTCCAGCGCGGCGCGCGCCTCGGACAGGCTGCGGCCGGTCCGTGAGGCGATCACCTCGACCGAATGGTCGGTCATGGGCGTGTCGAGAAAACCCGGGCAGATCGCGTTGACGGTGACGGGGCCCCGGGCAATCTCCAGCGCCAGCGACCTGACCATTCCAATAACGCCATGTTTTGCAGCGGCATAGGGCGCGACCTTCGCGTAACCTTTCAGCCCCGCCGTCGAGGAAATTGCGATCAGCCGACCCCATCCGTCCATCTGGCGCAGCCCCTCGCGCAGGGTAAGGAAGGTGCCGGTCAGGTTGACCGCGATCATCGCGTTCCACTGGTCCACCGTGGTCTTTGCCATCACCCGGCTGTCGGCGGCGCCGGCATTGGCGATGACGATCTGGCAGGGGCCCGCGCCCGCGAACATTGCCTGGACGGAGCCCTCGTCGGTCACGTCGCCCTGCACCCAGCGGATCGCCGGATGGCCCGCCGCCGTCGCCCGCAGCGCGTCCTCGCGGCGGCCGGTGATGACGACCTCGGCGCCGGCGCGCGCGAAGCCAAGGGCCAGGTCCGCTCCCGCCCCGGTGCCGCCGCCGGTGATCAGTACGCGCTTGCCCGTCAGGCTCATGCCCGGATCACCTCCACCGCCTTTTCGCGCAGCCGCCGCGCCTGGTCGCGGCCGGCGCGATAGGGCATCGGCCAGGCCTCGGCCTCGTCGCCGAGTTCGACGGCGGCGTGCAGTGTCCAGTAGGGATCGGCCAGATGCGGGCGGGCCAGGCAGACAAGATCGGCGCGCCCCGCCAGCAGGATGGAGTTGACGTGGTCGACCTCGGTGATGTTGCCGACGGCCATCGTGGCCAGCCCCGCCTCGTTGCGGATCCGGTCGGAAAACGGTGTCTGGAACATCCGGCCATAGACCGGCTTCGCCTCGGTCGAGGTCTGGCCGGCGCTGACGTCGATGATGTCGGCGCCCGCGGCGGCGAACATCCTTGCGATCTCGACGGCCTCCGCCGGGGTCACGCCGTCATCGCCCAGCCAGTCATTGGCCGAGATACGGACCGAAAGCGGCTTCGCCTCCCCCCAGGCCGCGCGCATGGCGCGCAAGACCTCAAGCGGCCAGCGCATCCTGTTTTCCAGCGACCCGCCGTAGTCGTCGGTCCGCCGGTTCGAGACGGGGCTGATGAAAGAGGAGACGAGGTAACCATGCGCGGCATGCAGTTCGACCATGTCGAAACCCGCCCGCGCGGCCATTTCTGTGGCGCGCACGAAGTCGTCGCGGACGCTGTCCATGTCGGCGCGCGTCATCGCGCGCGGGACGGCATGGTCGGGCGACCAGGCCAGGGCGGAGGGGGCGATGGTGCCCCAGCCGCCGGCCTTCAGCGGCATTTCGTTGTCTTCCCAGGGGACCTGGACGCTGGCCTTGCGGCCCGCATGGCCGATCTGGCAGCAGATCTTCGCCGTCGTCTCCCGGTGGACGAAATCGGTCAACCGCCGCCAAGCCGCCTCGTGTTCCGGCGCGTACAGGCCCGGGCAGCCCAGGGTGATGCGGCCCTCGGGCGAGGGGCAGGTCATTTCGGTATAGACAAGCCCCGCGCCGCCCTTGGCGCGTTCGGCGTAGTGGACGAAGTGCCAGTCGGTCGGGCAGCCGTCGACGGCCTTGTACTGCGCCATCGGCGACACGACGACACGGTTCTTCAGCGCCATGTCGCGCAGCCGGTAGGGCGCGAACATCGGCGCCCTTCCCCGCGTGCCGCCCGCCGCGTCCTGGAACCAGTCCTCGGCGCCGCGCAGCCAGTCGGGGTCGCGCAGGCGCAGGTTCTCGTGGCTGATGCGCTGCGACCGGGTCAGCAGCGAATAGGCGAACTGGGCGGGGGGCAGGTCCAGATAGCGCTCCACCTCCTCGAACCATTCAAGGCTGTTGCGCGCGGCCGATTGCAGGCGCAGCACCTCGGTCCGCCGTTCTTCCTGATAGCGTTCGAAGGCGGCTTGCAGGGTCGGTTCGCTGTGCAGGTAGTCGGCCAGCGCGATGGCGCTGTCGAAGGCAAGGCGCGAGCCGGAACCGATGGAAAAGTGCCCGGTCGCGGCCGCGTCGCCCATCAAGACGACATTTCCGTCATACCAGCGTTCGCAGATCACGCGCGGAAACTGCATCCAGACCGCAGAGCCGCGCAGGTGGGCCGCGTTCGACATCAGGTCATGGCCGCCCAGGTGGCGTTCGAAGATCCTGCGGCAGGTCTCGACCGTTTCCTCCTTGGTCATGCCTTCGAACCCCCAGCGGTCCCAGGTTTCGGGCAGGCATTCGACGATGAAGGTCGCGGTGTCGGCGTCGAACTGGTAGACATGCGCCCAGACCCAGCCGTGTTCGGTCTTCTCGAAGATGAACGTAAAGGCATCGTCGAATTTCTGGTGGGTTCCCAGCCAGACGAACTTGCATTTGCGGGTGTCGATATCGGGTCGGAAGGTGGTTTCGTATTCCTTGCGCACGCGCGAATTGATGCCGTCACAGGCAACGACAAGGTCGTAATCCTTGCGATAGGACTCGGCGCTGTCGAATTCGGTTTCAAACCGCATGTCGACACCCAGTTCGCGGGCGCGTTCCTGCAAGAGGACGAGCATCTGCTTTCGGCCGATCCCGGCAAAGCCGTGGCCGCCCGAAACGGTGCGGTGCCCGCCGTGGACGACGGCGATGTCATCCCAGTAGGCGAAATGGCCCCGGATCGCATCGGTCGACTTGGGGTCGTTCTTCTGCATCCGGCCCAGCGCGTCGTCGGAAAGCACCACGCCCCAGCCGAAGGTGTCATTGGCGCGGTTGCGTTCCAGGACCGTGACCTGGTGGGCGGGATCGCGCAGCTTCATCGAGATGGCGAAGTAAAGACCCGCCGGGCCGCCCCCGAGACACAGAACCTTCATCCGCCGCCTCCCTCCTGCAATGCGGGAAGACTGGCATCTGCGCGAAACAATTTCAAGCTTGAAATTTCTGGTTTGAAATTTCCCGTCTCCCCCGGAACAGGCGCCGGTTGTCGGGGGGCGGCAAGTTCTGCCATGCTGGGCTGTCCCCGGACGACGGCCGGGGCGCCGTTGGGGACGGACATGTCGGAACTGCAACTGGGCCTGAAACAGCGCGGGTCGCTGGCGATGACGCCCGCGCTTCAGCAGGCGATCGGCTTTCTTGCCCTGTCGAACGCCGAACTCTCGGCCCGGTTGGCCGATCTGCGGCTTCAGGACGCGGATCTGACGACCGCCGGGTCCGAACCCGGCGCCTGGATCGGCCTTGCGCGGCATGTGGAGGCCCCCGCAGGACGTCCGCGCCGGCTTGCCTGGCGGGACCGGGCGGGGCTTGGCGGGGTCGAGACCGGCACCATCGCCGCCGCCGCGCCCGGCCTGATCGCCCATGTCGAGGCGCAACTGCCGCTTCTGGTGCGCGCGGCCGAGGACCGCCCCGTCGCGTTGGCCTTTCTGCGCGCGCTTGACCCGACCGGCTGGCTGGGCGCGGGGCTTGAGGAGATCGCGGACGAGGCGGGCTGTGATCCAGCGCGCGCAAAGGCGGTTCTGGCGCAGCTGCAGGCGGCAGAACCCGCGGGCCTTTTCGCACGGTCACTGGCCGAATGCCTGTCGCTGCAGGCCGAGGACCGCGGATTGATGACGCCGGCCTTCGCGGCCCTCTTGCGAAACCTGCCGCTTCTGGCCGAAGGCCGCATCGACGCCCTGGCCGCTGCCTGCGCCTGCCCCGCCGACGAGGTCGCGGCGATGGTGCGCGCCCTCAGGCGGATGGACCCGAAACCCGGCGCGGCCTTCGACCAGGCAACCGGGTCGGCGGCGCGCGCGCCCGACCTGATCCTGCGGCGCGACGGCGAGGGATGGCTGCTAGAGCTGAACGCCGACACCACGCCCGCGCTGCGCCTGCGGCCCGGCGACGACCCAAGGTCCGAGGCGCAGCGGCAGGCGCGCGCCACCGCCGCGGCACTTGACCGGCGCAACGCGACGGTCCTGACCATCGCCGCCGAGATCGTGACGCGGCAGGACGCGCATCTGCGCGACACCGCCCTTCCGCTGGCGGCGCTGACCATCAACGACCTCGCGCGGGCGGCGGGCGTTCACCGAAGCACCGCAAGCCGGGTCACGGCGGCGATGGTGATGGCAATGCCCCGCCGCACGGTCACGCTCAGGGCGCTGATGTCGGCGGCAGCCCCGGCCGCCAGGCGAACCGAGGACCCGCCCTCGGTGCAGGCGGTGTTGCACCGGATCGGCGCCCTGATCGCCGCCGAGGATCCGCGCCACCCGCTGTCGGACGCCGAAATCGCCCGGCTCCTGCTGCCCGAGGGGGCCGCCCTTGCGCGGCGGACGGTCGCCAAGTATCGCACCCTGGCGGGGATCGCGCCGCAATCCGGGCGCCGCAAGGCGTGAAGTGCAAGCACGGGCGCGTGAAACCCGCGCGCAGCGCGCGCCCGGTCGGCTGGCGGCCGCGCAAATGCTGGCACGGGTTGTGCATGAGAAAGGATGTCCGAACGAACAAGGACTGATGCGCCCGCGCCACGGGGGCCGATCCACAAGGGAGATCACGAGATGAGAACACTGCCGCGCCTTCTTCTGGCCACCGCACTGGCGGCCTGCCCCGCGCTCGTCCCCGCCGCTTCCAGCGCCGCGGACCTGATCGTGGGCTTCACGCTGGATGCCGACACGCTCGACCCGGCGAACCACCGCAAGCGCGAGACCGAAACCATCATCCGCAACATGTACGACGGCCTGCTGACGCGCGACGCCAACATGCTGGTCGTCCCCGAGATCGCGGAATCGATGACGCAGGTTTCGGCCACCGAGTACGATTTCAAGATCCGCCCCGGCATCAGGTTCCACGACGGGACCGAGATGACGGCCGAGGACGTGAAGTTCACGCTTGACCGCGTGGTGCAGGACGGCGGCATGGGCGACGGCGTGACCAGCCCCCGCCAGGGCCTGATGGGTCCGGTCGCCTCGGTCGAGGTGACGGCCCCGGATACGGTGCGCATCACCCTGAAGGAACCCTGGCCGATCCTGCCCGCGATGCTGCCCAACCAGCAGATCGTCTCGAAGGCCTGGGTCGAGAAGACGGGCAACGAAGGCGTTGCCACCGCCGAGAACGGGACCGGCCCCTTCAAGCTTGCCGAATGGCGCAAGGGCGATGCGGTGATCCTTGAACGGTTCGACGACTACTATGGCGGCGCGACCGACATTGCGCCGGTCGGCCCGGCCTGCGTCGACCGGGTGATCTTCAAGATCATCCCCGAAAGCGCCAGCCGCGTCGCCGCCCTTCTGGCCGGCGAGGTGCACATCATCAACGAATTGCCCGCCTTCTCGATCGGCCAGGTCGAGGCGAACGAGGGCACCCAGGTGATGACGGTGAACGGCACCCGAAGCTTCTTCATCGCGATGAACATGCAGGGCGAATACTTCGACGACCTCAAGGTCCGCCAGGCCGCGGCCATGGCCATCGACAAGCAGCTGATCATCGACAAGATCCTTGCCGGCAACGCCGCGCCCATCGACGGCATCCTGTCGCCCGACGCCTTCGGCGCGAGCGAACTGCCCCATGCCGGCTACGACCCGGAAAAGGCGAAGGCGCTTCTGGCCGAGGCGGGCTTTCCCGACGGGATCGATGTGACGATGGATGTCGAGGGCGCGTTCAAGGACACCGCCGAGGCGGTCGCCTCGATGCTGACGAAGGCGGGCATCCGCACCACCGTCGCGGTGGGCGAAGGTGCGCAGCTGTCGGACAAGTGGCGCACCAAGGGCGCGCCGAAGTCGGGCGACATGTACTTTACCAGCTGGGGCAACGGATCGCTCGATCCCTTCGACATCTTCACGCCGACGCACCGGACCAACGACCGGGGCAATTCCGCGGGCTACGCCAACCCGGATCTCGACGCGGTCCTCGATGCGGCGGCGGTCGAACTGGACGTGGAGAAGCGGCGCGCGATGTATCATGACGCGGAAATGATGATCAACGCCGACCAGCCCTATGTCTACCTGTGGGTTCCGCAAGACATCTACGGCGTGTCGAAACGCGTGACGGGCTGGCAGCCCAGCGCTGACAGCCGCATCAACCTGCACGACGCCTGCCTGAACTGAACCCGAACTGCACCTGAACCGGGAGGGAGGAAACGGGGATGAGCCTGGGAAAGCTGCTGGAGCGGATCGTCCAGCTTGTCCCCGTCCTGCTTGGCGTCAGCCTGATCGTCTTCGTGATGATGGCGCTGACGCCGGGCGACCCGGTGCAGATCATGGTCGGCGAACAGTCGATCACGCCGGCGCAGGAGGCCGAACTGCGCCACAGCCTTGGCCTTGACCGGCCGATGGCCGAACGCTTCTTCATCTTCCTGATGAACGCGGCGCATTTCGACTTCGGGACCAGTTTCTACCACGGCCGCCCGGTCGCCGACGTGATCGCCGAACGGCTGCCCGCGACGATCGAGCTGTCGCTCGTGGCGCTGGTCGTGGCGCTGGCGACGGCGATCCCGCTGGGCGTGATGGCGGCGATCCGCAAGAATTCGCTGCTCGACCGGGTGGCGACGGTGGGCAGCCTTCTGGGCGTTTCCCTCCCCGGCTTCTGGTTCGGCATCCTGCTGATCATGCTGTTCGCCGTGCACATGCAGATCCTGCCCGTCTCGGGGCGCATCGGCTATGACAACGAGGTGGCGGCGGTCACCGGCTTCCTGCTGATCGACACGCTGCTGGCGGGCGACATCGCGGCCTTTGGCGACGCGCTGCGCCACCTGATCCTTCCGGCGATCACACTTGGCCTGCCGATGACGGCGATCCTGATGCGGGTCACCCGGACCTCGATGCTTGAGGTCATGCGCCAGGACTATGTCACCTTTGCCGAGGCCAAGGGCCTGCCGCGCCGCCGCGTCCTTTACCGGCACGCGCTGAAGAACGCGCTGATCCCCACCGTTTCGGTGGCCGCGATCGAGACCGGAAGCCTTCTGGGCGGCAACATGATCGTCGAGACGGTCTTTGGCTGGCCGGGGCTTGGCCGGCTGGTCGTGGAAAGCATCTTCCTGCGCAACTACCCGCTGATCCAGGCGGCGGTGCTGCTTTACGCAGTGACCTATGTGCTGCTGAACTTCATCGCCGACATCCTCTACACCGTCCTGAACCCGAGGGTGAAGCTGTGACCGACGCCGCCATCCTTTCCGTCCCGCAGGCCGAATCCTTGTTTCGCAGGAACCTGCGCGACTTCCGCCGCAACCGGCTGGCCATGGCCTCGCTCATCGTGATCCTCGTCTTCGTGGTGATGGCTGTCGCGGCGCCGCTGATCGCGCCGCAGGACCCCAACGAGACGGACCTTCTGCGCCGGCTGCAGCCGCCGGGCTGGGCGCCAGGCGGGGACTGGGCCTATGCGCTTGGCTGCGACGGGCTGGGTCGCGACATCCTTTCGCGGATCATCTACGGCGCGCGCATCTCGATCTTCATCGGCCTTGCGGTGATCTTTCTCGCGACCGGCGTCGGCATCCTTGCCGGGCTGGCGGCGGGCTATTTCCGCGGTTGGGTCGATGTGGTCATCAGCCGTGTCGTCGATATCCTTCTGGGTTTTCCCTACCTGATCTTCGCCATCGGTCTGATGGCGATGATGGGGCCGGGGCTTATGAACATCGTGCTGGCGCTGGCCTACAAGGAATGGGTCATCCCCTGCCGCGTGGTGCGCGGCGAAACCCTGGCCGTGCGCGAACTGGAATATGTGGAGGCCGCCCGCGCGCTTGGCGCCGGCCCGCGCCACATCATGTGGCGCGAGATCCTGCCCAACATCCTGTCGCCGGTCATCGTGATCTCCACCATCCGGATGGCCAATGTCATCATCCTCGAAGCCTCGCTGTCGTTTCTTGGCCTTGGGGTGCAGCCGCCCACCGCAAGCTGGGGCAGCATGGTGTCCGACGGCCGGGCCTTCATCCTCGAGGCCTGGTGGGTCTCCACCTTCCCCGGTATCGCGATCCTGCTTCTGGTTCTGGCCATCAACGTGGCAAGCCAGGGCCTGCGCGACGCCTTCGACCCGAGGTTCAGCGAATGAGCGTCTTGCTTGAGGTGACCAACCTGCGCACGGAATTCGCCACCCGTGCGGGCCTCGTGCGGGCGGTCGACGGGGTTTCCTTGCGGGTGGCGCGCGGCGAATGCCTTGGCGTCGTGGGCGAAAGCGGTTCGGGCAAGTCCGTCACCTTTTCCTCGGTCATGGGGCTGGTGCGGTCGCCGGGGCGTGTGGCGGCGGGCACCATCCACTTCGACGGCCGCGACCTGCGCGGCCTTGCGCCGGAGGAGATGCGCGCCATCCGCGGCCGCGACATCGCGATGACGATGCAGGATGCGCTGACGGCGCTGAACCCGGCCTTGACGGTGGGCGAACAGATGGCAGAGGTCATGATCGCCCATGACGACACGCTGCCATCGGCGCGCGGCGCGCGGCGGTCCGCGATCCGCGACCGGTCGGTCGAGATGCTGGGCCTTGTCGGCATCCCCGCCCCCGAAACGCGGCTCAGGCAATATCCGCACGAGTTTTCCGGCGGAATGCGGCAGCGCATCATGATCGCGATCGCGCTGACCTGCCGCCCGCAGCTTCTGATCGCGGACGAACCGACGACGGCGCTGGACGTCACGATCCAGGCGCAGGTTCTGGAACTGATCTCCGACATCCGGGCGCGGCTTGGCATGTCGGTGGTGCTGATCACCCACGATCTTGGCGTGGTCGCCGAACATTGCGACCGGGTGATGGTCATGTATGCGGGCCAGGTGGTCGAGGAAGGCCCGACCGACCAGGTGATCGGCGCGCCACGCCATCCCTATACACGGGGGCTTCTCGCCTCGATCCCGCGTCCGGCGCTGCGCGGTCAGCCGATCCGGCCCATCGTGGGCCAGGTGCCCGACCTTGTCGGCCTGCCGCCGCAGTGCCGCTTCCATTCCCGCTGCCCGCTGGCGCGGCAGGGCTGTCTGGTCCAGGTGCCGATGCTGCCGGCCGGACCGGGGCGGCAAGCGCGCTGCCTGCGCCTGGAGGAGATGTCATGAGCCTGCTTGAGGTCACCGGCCTGTCAAAGCACTACGCCGGGCGCCCGTCGCTTGTGCAAAGGGTGACGCGCGATCCGGGCCAGGTCGTGCGCGCGGTCAACGGCGTGTCGCTGGCCGTCGAACGCGGCGAGGTCCTGGGGCTGATCGGGGAATCGGGCTGCGGCAAGTCCACGCTTGGCCGCGCGATCCTGCGCCTGCACGAACCAAGCGCGGGCCGCGTGACCTTCGACGGAACCGAGGTGACCGCCCTTGCCCCGCCCGCGCTGAAGGCGATGCGGCGGCGGATGCAGATCATCTTTCAGGACCCCTACGCAAGCCTGAACCCCCGCCGCACCGTGGCCGAAATCGTCGGCCTGCCCCTGGCGCTGCACGGGATCGCCAGCGGCGAGGAGGCCCGAGAGATCACCGCCCGCGTGCTGGAACGCGTGGGCCTGAAGGCCGGCCAGCTAGACCGCTATCCCCACCAGTTCTCGGGCGGTCAGCGGCAGCGCATCGGGATCGCGCGGGCGCTGGTGTCGAACCCGGAATTCATCGTCTGCGACGAACCGGTCTCGGCGCTGGACGTGTCGATCCAGGCACAGATCATCGCGCTTCTGCTTGAGCTGAAGCGCGACCTCGGGCTGACCTATCTGTTCATCAGCCACGACATTTCGGTCATCGGTTATCTCTCGGACCGGGTCGCGGTCATGTATCTGGGCGAGATCGTCGAAACCGGCCCGGTGGCGGCGGTGCTGGACAACCCGCGCCATCCCTATACGCAAAGCCTCTTGTCGGCGGTGCCGGAGATCGGCGCGCGGCGCGACAAGAAGGCGCGCGTCAGGCTGCAGGGCGACCTGCCATCGCCGCTGAACCCGCCGAAAGGGTGCAAGTTCCATACCCGCTGCCCGCTGGCGACCGGGATCTGCCGCAGCGCCGCGCCAGAGACGCGCGACCTTGGGGGCGGGCATTCGGCTGCCTGTCACCGGCTGGATGAAGGGCTGAGCCTGCTTGAGGGCGGGCGGTGATCGAGATTTCGGCAACCGGCCCGGCGGCGGCGCGCGGGCAGGCCCAGGCGGGCGCCGCCCCGGTTGAGACACTGCGCGCGGCCACCGTCGCGCGGGTCGAAACGGCCCGCGCCGAAGGGCTGATCGACGCCGACGCGGAAGCCTACCTTGCCGCGCAGCGCGCCTTTCACGACGCGCACGATCCCGAAAGCCTTGCCGAGCTTGCCGGGATCGCGCGCGCCTTCGGCCTGTCCGAAGCCGATCTTTTCGCCCATCTCCATCTTGGGACACTGCGCGACATGAAGGGTGGCGCGCAATTGATCGAGGGTTGCAGCGCCTGGGCCGTGCCGGGCGGGCCGGAGGGGCCGCTGGTGGTGAAGAACCGGGATTACTCGGGCCGTCACCTTGGCATCCAGTGCGTGTTCCGCCATGCCGGGCCCGACATCGCCACCGGCCAGATCCTGAGCCTTGGCAGCCTTGGCAGCCTTGCCGCCTGGTCGTCGGGGATCAACGCCGCGGGGCTGGCGATTGCCGACACCCAGGTCGCGGTCAACCGCCACCGGGTCGGCTGGCTGCGCTATTTCCTGATGCCGCGGCTTCTGGCGCGCGCGCCGACGGTCGCAGCGGCGCTGGCGATGATCCGCAGCCTGCCACACGCGGGCGGCGGGACGCTTGTGATGGCCGACCGGCAGGGCGCGACCGCAGCGGTCGAACTGTCCGCCGGCGGACCGGCAATCCGCGAGGGCGGCGTCCAGTGGCGGACCAACCATTTCACCACCCCCGCGATCGCTGGCGAAACCCTGGGGCCTGAGGGCGACCGCATCGCCGGGAATTCCCATGCAAGGCACGCCTTCCTGTCGCGCCGCCTGCCCGGCCGCGACTGGACGGCCGCCGCGGCCCGCGCCCTGATGGCCACCCATCCCGGCCCCGACGGCGCGCCGATTTGCCAGCACGCCGACAGGCCCGACGGCGCCGAGACCATTTCCTGCGCCATCTATTCGTGTAGGCTGGGTGCAATGGAAGTCGCGGAAGGGACGCCGTGCCTGGACAGGTGGCAGGCGCCGGAGCCCTGCCGCGCAAGCTAGGGCGGCGACAGGCGGATGGCAGACTACCGGAACGAGATTGTCGGCACCTCGCCGGCGCTGGAAACCCTGCGCAACCTGATCGAACGGATCGCCCGCAGCCCCACCCGCACGGTCCTGATCTATGGCGAGACCGGCACCGGCAAGGGACTTGTGGCGCGGATGATCCACCAGGCCTCCAGCCGCGCGGCGCGCGATTTCGTCGACATCAACTGCGCCGCCCTGCCCGCCAGCCTTCTGGAATCGGAGCTTTTCGGCCACGAGAAGGGCGCCTTTACCGGTGCGGTCGACCGCAAGCTGGGGCTGGTCGAGGCCGCGAACCAGGGCACCGTCTTTCTGGACGAGATCCGCGAAATGGACCTGACGCTTCAGGCCAAGCTTCTGTCGCTGCTTGATACCCAGCAGTTCCGCCGCGTCGGGGCCATCAAGCCGGTGACGGTCGACGTGCGCTTCATCGCGGCGACCAACAAGGTTCTCCTGTCCGAGGTGACATCGGGTCGCTTCCGCGAAGACCTGTACTACCGCCTGCAGGTCGTCGCGGTGAACCTGCCCGCGCTGCGCGACCGCGGCGAGGACGTTCTGACCCTGGCGCGCCATTTCATCGGCCGGTTCAACCGTGCCTACGGGCGCAAGCTGCGCGGGCTGAGCGCCGAGACCGAGGAAATCTTTCTGCGCTATCCCTGGCCGGGCAATGTGCGCGAGCTGGAAAACCTGCTGGAACGAATCTTCATCCTTGAAGACGACGACGAGATCGAGCCGCGCCACCTGCCCGACCGGATCCTGCGCAGCGTGACCGCGGCCGGGCGTGCGGTTCCCGGCGGGCCCGCCGACGGCGGCGGCGACTACCATGCCGCGACCGAAGCCTTTCAGCGCGACCTGATCGCCCGGGCGCTGACCGGTGCAGCCGGAAGCCAGCAGGAGGCCGCGCGGACGCTTGGCCTGTCGCGCCACGCGCTGCGCCACCAGATGATCAAGCTCGGGCTTCTCAAGGCGTGATTTCCACACCGGGGCGCGAAACCCGCGCAATCCCCCGGGCCGTCACCGGCCGAACTGCGCGTCGCCGCGGCGCTGGCTGGCACGATCTGCGCATATAAACCGGTGACAACGCCCTGCCTGAGAGGAATCCATGTCGTCGATCCGGATCATCTGCCCCAACGGGCATCTGGGCTTCGCGCCCCTGAAGACCGAAAGCTTCCACCTTGCCGTGGAGACCCGGCCGGACTTCATCGCCGCCGATTCCGGCAGCGACGATATCGGCCCGGTGCCGCTTGGCAACGACAGCTGCGCCAGCCCCCGCGCCTGGCAGGAACACGACCTTGAGCAGATGCTTCTGGCCGCGCGGCGGCTGGGCGTGCCGATGCTGATCGGCTCTGCCGGAGACACCGGCACCAACAGCCGCGTCGACATGTATGTGCAGATCATCCGCGACATCGCGGCGCGCCACGGCCTCGCGCCGTTCAAGCTGGGCTGGTTCTATTCCGAGGTGGACCGCGACCTGATCCGCGCCAAGATCCGCGGCGGATCGCCGGTGCGTGGTCTGGACGCGCGCGAGGATCTGAGCGAGGCGGAGCTGGACGCGACAAGCCGCGTGGTGGCGATGGCGGGCGTCCATCCCTTCGTCAAGCTTCTGGAGGAGGGTTGCGACGTCATCATCGGCGGCCGGTCCTCAGACAGCGCGATCTTCGCGGCCTGCGCGCTTCACAAGGGCTATCCGCAGGCGCAAAGCTACTACCTTGGCAAGGTTCTCGAATGCGCGTCGTTCTGCGCCGAACCCTATGGTGCGAAGGAAACCGTGATGGGCGAGATCACGCCCGAGGCGGTCGAGGTGACGGCCATGGCCCCCTGGCAGCGCTGCACCGTGGCCTCTGTCGCGGGTCACGCGATGTACGAACGGTCGAACCCCTTCCATGAATTCGTGGCGGGCGGGATGCTGGACATGACGCATTGCGCCTATGAACAGGCCAGCGACAGGACCACCCGCGTGACCGGGATGGATTTCGTCCCCGCCGAGGAATTCCGGGTCAAGCTGGAAGGGTCGGGCAAGGTCGGCGAACGCTTTGTCGGGATGGCGGGCATCCGCGATCCCTATACGATCGCCAATGTCGATGCGGTCATCGACTGGGCGCGCCGGCAGACGGAAGAACGCTTTGGCCCCGAGGGCTGGGAACTTCACTACAGCGTCTTCGGCCGCAACGGCGTGATGGGCGACATGGAGCCCTTGAAGGACCAGCCCGGGCATGAGCTTTGCGTGGTCGTCCAGGGGATCGCGCCCACCCGCGAAATGGCCGAGGAGGTCTGCATGACCGGCACCCGGCAGATGTTCTACGCGCGCCTTCCCGACGTCAAAGGGACCGCCGGCGGCGTATCCTTCGTGCTGGACGAGGTGATGCAGGCCAGCCCGGCCTATCGCTGGACGCTCAATCACACGATGGCCGTCAGCGACCCGCTGGAGCTTTTCCCCACCCACACCGCCACCGTCGGCTGAGGCCCAGGATGAACGCCCCCATGAACGCGACCATGAACACCCGCAAGAAACTGTCGGACCTGGCCAAGACGATCCGGTCGAAAAACGCCGGCACCGACAAGATCACCTTCGACATCATCTTCCGCGAACGCGCGACCTACGAGATGGTCAAGCGGTCCGGCGCGCTGACCCGTGAAAGCGTCTGCCGCATCCTGAACGTCGCGCCCGAACGGCTGACCGACTTCGTCGAATACGACCCGGCCTTCGCGATCAAGTTCACCATCCTGCGCGTCCGCCCCTCGGGCAGCGCGGGCGATGGCGACATCTTCGGCGCGCAGCAATACGCGCCCTTCCTGGATGTCGAGGTGGACATCTCCGCCTGATCCCACGGCGCGGGCGGCGGGTGCGATGCCGCCCGGGCCGGGCAGCGGTCAGCCCGGTTGTCGCGCCGCCAGCGCGGCGACCGTCGCCCAAAGATCGGGCGCGACATCGACCATGGCGCGGGGCCTGCGCCCGGCGCCGGGGATGCGCACCTGCGGGTCTTCCGCGATCGCCTCGGCCACGCGCGCGATGCGGCTTGCCAGGGTGTCGGAGGCCGGGCCCGGGTCGATCAGGATGTAGAACTGGCCCAGGTCATGCGGCGGACCGCCTTCTGCCTTGAGCGCACGGACATCCAGGGCATTGACCGATCCGGTCAGCCCCGCCGCCAGGAATTCCGCCAGAAGGCCAAGCGCCCAGCCCTTGTAGCCCGCCGCGCTGACAAGCGACCCGGCCAGCGCCGCCTCGGGGTCGGTCGTGGGCCGGCCCTCGCGGTCCACCGCCCAGCCCGGGGGGATCGCCTCGCCCGCGGCCTTGGCCATGGTGATCTTGCCCAGCGCGACCGCGGCGGTTGAAAAATCGGCATGCATCGCGGGACCGTCGGCACCGGGGATGGTGAAGGCGACCGGGTTGGTTCCGATGACCGGCAGCCGCCCCCCCGGCCCCGCCACGATGGCCGAGGCATTGGTGACGCCGAGGCCGATCAACCCCGCCGCCGCGATCTGTTCGGTGAAGAAACCCAGCGACGTGCAGGTGTGCGAATGGCAGACCGCAAGGCTTGCGATGCCGCAGGCGCGCGCCGCCGCGACGGCCGGTTCGAAGGCGCGGGCGAAGGCGGGCTGCGCAAAGCCAAGCCGGGCGTCGGCCAGGACCGTGCCGGGCCTGGGCTGCGTCACGACGGGATCGACGGTGCCGTTGACCCGTCCCGACAGCAGCTGTCGGCAGTAGCTTTCCAGATAGTAGAGCCCGCAGATGACGTTCCCGGTCTCTTCCGCGCGGGCGATGGCGCGGGCCACCTCGCGTGCCTGCCAGGTCCCCGCGCCGTGGGCCGCCAGAGCCTTTTCGCTGATCCGTTCGATCTCTGCGATCGCTATCTGCATGGGTTCTTCCCTTTCCGGACGGGTGCGACGGCCCCGCGTAATGGTGCCCCGGGGAGGCTGGTTCAGTCGTTGTCGCTGGTCCCGGCCCCGGCATCCTCGCGCGATTTCGCCGAGGGCGGGACCGTCGTCCTCAGTGCGAACAGACCAAGCCGGTCGGCGACCGCGCCATCGCAGCCGCGCGCCTGCCTCGGCGCAGCGGCGGCGACCGTGCCGGGATCGCAGGCAAGATGCAGCATCGCCAATGGCAGGTCCGCCAGTGCCGCAAGATCGCCAGAGGGACTGCCCGCGCCGTCCAGCCAGACCTGCCCCCCGTCCCAAGACAAGGACAGCGCGGTCTGACGCGCCAGGGACAGCGCGGCCAGGAACGGCAGCAACATGAGCGGACGTCCGACCGGGCCAAGCGCCAGGCCGCGCCCCCCCGCCGCAGGAACACCGCCGAAATCGACAAGCGACGCCCCGAGCGCCACGGGACAGAGCGTCACGCCCCCGGCGGCGGTCCAGTGGCCCGGCGCGATCGCGGCAGGCAGCGCCTGCCCCGCCTGGTCGCCCGCGCGTTCAAGATGGGCCAGAAGCGCCGCCGCGCCGTCCAGCCCCTGTGCGTGAAGCCACGCGGCGGCGCGGCCGGCCTCCTCCGCCAGGCCCCAGGAGAACCCGGTGCCGCGCGCGGCCTTGGTGCAAAGCGTCTCGATCTCGTTGCGCGACAGGGCGACTTCCGGCGCCCGCCGCAAAGGGGCTGCCGCGTCGGATAGCGGCGCAGCGGCGGCGCCCGCCGGGTCAGGCTCGGCCGGAATATCGAGCGGATAGGGTGCGCCCTGAAAGAGGCTGATACGCACCCATTTGTCCGACCTCGGGTCGAAATGACTTGCGCCGAAGAAGGCGAGCTTGCAGCGCATCAGGTCGATGGGCAGGACATCCGCCGCGATCAGGTTGTCGCGCACCTCCGAATAGGGATGCGTGGCCGCGATCTGGGCGCGGCGGACCATGTAGCGGTGTTCGGGATGGCGCAAGAGGAAGGCGGCAACGGTCGTATCGGCGGGCCAGGCCGCAAGTGCCGCGTCCAGTTCGCTGGCCAGCCGCCCGACACACAGCGGCTGTTCCCTTTCGGCCCCCGCCTCGGTTGCGCGTTCCCCAAGCCGCGGTTCAAGCTTTTCTTCCGAGACATACCAGAAACGGGCCTGCTGGGCCGGATCGGAAAAGTCGATTGCGAGCGCCCAGTCGTAGCTTGCCGCAAGCACCGCGCGCAAGGCGTCGAGCGTCATGGCGCCGTCGATCCCGAACGCCTCGTCCGCGGCCATGGTCTGCGCCAGATCGTCGATCAGCGCGCCGTGCGGTTCCAGAAGGATCGCCAGAAGCGCCTCCTGCCCCTCAAGGCTCAGTGCCCCCTCGCCCCAGCGCCAGAGCGCGTCCCAGGGACGGGGCGCGTCGCCGGGGAAGGTGGCCAGCCGGTCGCCGATGCGTGCAAGGTCGCGCCTGAGGTCGGCAAGCCGTCCGGTCTGGATCGGATGCTGAGACCGCCAGCGCCCGGCGTTGGCAACGGCGGCGGCCCAGGCGGCCTTGAACTCTTCGACCGCCGGTTCCGTCGCGGTGGACAGCGACCGCACCCGCGCCAGCGCCGTTTCGCGCGCCGCGATCCAGTTGTTCAAGAGCACCGGGTGGCGGACCAGATAGGGTGCCATGCCAAGCCCGGTGGAATTGCCGACGCCAAGGCTTTCGCGGATCTCGCGGGACAGGCGGACCGCCCCCTGCCCGCCCTTTGCCCGCGCCAGGTGTTCGACGATATCGACGGTAAACTGCCGCGTCAGCCAGACCGACAGCATCTCGGCCTGGAAAGGCACCGAAAGCTCCGGCCGGCCGGCGATGTCGGACCAGTCCGCGGCCCCGAACTTGCCAGCCCCGTAGACGGCGGTCGTACGCATCAGGTAGCCCACCGCCGCGATTTCGGCCGGGTCCGGCTGGCGGCCTTCGGCCAGTGCCGCCACCACATGCGACCAGAGCCGGACCGACCGGTTGGCACGGCTGAGCGACAGTTCCCGCCCGCTGATCCGGCCCGCTTCCTGCAGGGGCACGTTGGCCTGGAGCCGGTCGAGATCGGCCGATGACGGCATCCCGTCGAAGAGCGTGAAGGTCGCGTCCCAGGCGGTCGCGATCACCCGGTCCGACCGCATGTCGTCGGGCAGATCGTGGGCGAAGGCGACAAGGCTGTAGGTGCGGTCCGGCCCCGTCGCGCGGTAGACGGCGCGCCCGACGCCCCGCGCGTCCAGATCCCAGACCGGGCGGTCGAAGCGCCAGCCCTCGGCCGCCATCCGCCTGAGCATCACGCGCAGGAACGACAGCCGGAACGGATGCGCCGCGCCCATGCGTGCCAGCCTCATGACGGTTTGCGGCGGGCGCGGGGCGACCGACGCCTCCTTGGGGTGCGGCGGGTCAAGCATGGTCATCGTTCACCCCCCCTACCCGGCCGGTCGCGGCGGCCGGTCCGAAGCCATCGGCGAACATTCGAAGCCAGTTGCCCCCCATCACGGCGGCCACTTCCGCCCCGTCCATCCCCGCCGCCGCAAGACCGGCGGCGATGGCGCCGAAATCCCCGTTGCCGCCGAACCAGCCAGGCATCGGCGGAAAGCCCGGCGCATCGGCGCTGCCCTCGCCATAGTCGATGGACTTGGTCCAGCGTCCGACGCGCATCCATTCCACCACGCTGTCGGGTTGGTCCTGGCACAGGTCGGTGCCGATGCCGATGCGGTCGATGCCCATCATCTCGGCGGTGCGCGCGATCATCGCGCAGAAATCGTCAAGCGTGCAGGCGCTGCCGCCCCGCAGGTGATGGGGATAGACCGAAAAGCCCAGCATCCCGCCGCTTTCGGCAAGCGCCCGCAGCACGCGGTCGGACTTGTTGCGCAGTGCCGGATGCCAGCTTGCGGGATTGGCATGGGTGATCGCGATGGGCCGTGTCGAGTGTTCGATCGCCTCAAGGGTCGATCGTTCGCCCGAATGGCTCATGTCCACGACCATGCCGACCCTGTTCATCTCCGCCACCACCGCGCGGCCCATGCGGGTCAGGCCGGTGTCGTCATCCTCATAGCAGCCAGAGGCCAGCAGCGACTGGTTGTTGTAGCTCAGTTGCATGAAGCGCAGGCCAAGCGTGTGCAAGACCTCCACGAGGCCGATGTCATCCTCGATGCAGGACGGGTTTTGCGCGCCGAAGAAGATCGCGGTGCGGCCGGTGTCGCGGGCGCGCTGCACATCCGCCGCCGTCCGCCCCTGGAAGACAAGGTCGGGGAACCGTTCGAACCAGCGGTTCCAGCGTTCGATCTGCAAGACCGTCTCACGGAAGGTCTCGTGATAGGTGATGGTGACATGGACCGCGTCAACCCCGCCCGCGCGCATCTGGCGAAAGATCCTTTCCGACCAGTTGGCATATTGCAACCCGTCGATCAGGGGCGTCATTCGGGTGCCCCCGCCGCGACATAGGCGGTCTTGACCGTGGTGTAGAATTCGGCGGCATAGCGGCCCTGTTCGCGCGGCCCGAACGACGACGCGCCGCGCCCGCCGAAGGGAACGTGATAATCGGTTCCCGCCGTCGGCAGGTTCACCATCACGCAGCCCGCGCGCATGTTGGCGCGGAAGTGGCTGGCACGCGACAGGGACCGGGTCATGATCCCCGCCGTCAGGCCGAAGTCGCTGTCGTTGGCAATGGCCAGCGCCTCGTCGTAGCTGCCCGCGCGGATCACGCAGGTGACGGGCGCGAACATCTCCTCCCGGTTGACGCGCATGTCGTTGCGGGTGCCGGCGAAGACGGCGGGCGCCATGTAGAACCCCTTTGTCGGGCGTTCCAGCCGGTCGCCGCCGCAAAGCAGTTCAGCACCCTCGGCCTTGCCAAGGGCGATGTAGTCAAGGTTCTGGGCCAGCTGGTCTTCGGACACGACCGGCCCGATCTGCGTCCCGTCCTCCAGCGCGTGCCCCACCTTCAGCGCCCGCGCGGCGGCGACCAGCCTTTCGACAAAGGCGTCGTGAACGGCCTCGTGCACGATCAGGCGGCTGGCGGCGGTGCATTTCTGCCCGGTGCCACCGAAGGCCGCGTTGGCGGCATGGGCGACGGCAAGGTCAAGATCGGCGTCGTCCATGACCAGCATGGGGTTCTTCGACCCCATCTCCATCTGGACCTTGGTCATGTTGGCGACCGCGCTGGCCGCGATCTGGCGCCCGACGGGGACCGAACCGGTGAAGCTGATCGCATCCACCGCGCGGCTTTCGACCAGCCGCTGCCCCACTGCGCGGCCCGGACCGGTGACGAGGTTGAAAAGCCCCGCCGGGATATCCTGCCGGACGATGATGTCAGTCAGCGCGACGGCGCTCGCGGGTGTCAGGTTGGCGGGCTTCCAGACGACGGCATTGCCGAAGGCCAGCGCGGGCGCGATCTTCCAGGCGGGCGTCGCCACCGGGAAGTTCCAGGGGCTGACGATCGCAACCACCCCCACCGGTTCTCGGCGCACGTCGATCTCTATTCCCGGCCGCACGCTTTCGGCAAGGTCGCCCTGATTGCGCAGCGCCTCGGCGGCGAAGTAGGTGAAGAACTGTCCGGCGCGGTAAACCTCGCCCCGGCCCTCGGCCAGCGGCTTGCCTTCCTCGCGCGAGAGCATGCGGCCGATCTCTTCTGCACGCGCCATCAGCTCCGTCCCGATCGCCATCAGGACGTCGTGGCGCTTCTGGATGCCGGCGGCCCACCAGGCAACCTGCGCCCGGCGCGCCGCATCGAGCGCCTCGTCAAGCTGCGCGGCATCGGCCTGGCCGTAGCGGCCGATCAGGTCGGAAAGATCCGACGGGTTGCGGTTCTCGATCTCCGAGGCGCCCGCGACCCAGCGCCCCGCGATGTGAATGCCCGTCATCTGTTCCATCGCCATCCTCCCTGACCGCGATCAGCCTAGACATGGAAGGCGCATTTAGACAATCTGGAACAACTGAACCTTATTTCAGGAATACTGAAATGGCGATCAAGCTGGAGATGCTCCGCGTCTTTCGTGTCGCGGCGGAGGAGGGATCGCTTGCCGATGCGGCGGGCGTGCTGGGCCGGACGCCCTCGGCGGTATCGATGATGCTGGCGCAGCTTGAGGACAATATCGGCGCGCCCCTGTTCGAGACGGACCGCAAGAACCGGTTGACGAAGCTTGGCGACCTGGTCCTGGCAGAGGCGGTCCGCGCGACCGACGTCTTCGACAGCAGCGCCGAGGCGATCCGGCGCCTGACCGCCTCGATCGCGGGAACCGTGCGCATCGCGGCGGTGCCGTCGGTGATCGTGACGTTGCTGCCCGGTGCGATCGCTGGCTTCCGGGCGACCCATCCCGGCGTCCGCCTGGAAATCAGCGATCTCGACAGCGATTCGGTCAGACGGCGCATCCGTTTCGACGAGGCCGACATAGGCATTCTGACCGGGTCGCCGGGCGGCGGCGAGGACGATTTTCCGATAGCGGGCGATGCGCTTGGCATCGTCTACCGCGAGGGCGGCGCAATCGACCGGGCAGTGGGGGCGATGGACGGCGCGCCGGGCTGGTCGCTCTTGCGGCACGAACCGCTGATCGCCAATCCGCTGTGCGATCTGGTTGCGCATGGTGATGTCGCCAAACTGTTGGAGACATGCAACCTTCAGGCGCGCAACACCACGGCGCTCCTGTCCTTCGTGCGCGAGGGATTGGGCGCGACGATCCTGCCGGAGGGCGCGATGTCGATGTTGCCGGGCGGGTTGGGGTTCGTGCGCCCGGTCGATCCGGCGGTCACGCGGACGCTTTCGATGCTGCGCAATCCGGCGCGTCGGCTGGGCCCGGCAGCCCAGGCCTTCTGGGACACGATCGTCGCGCGGTTCCGTCCGCCTGCCGCCTGAGCGGCCCCTTCAAGGCATCCCCCGGCTACCAGATCTGCGTGAAAGTCCGGGGCGATCCAGGAGCACCCGCCGTCGCAAGCACCGACGCCTCGGCGGAAAGGCCGCGCACAAGATCCTGGACCAGCGTCAAGGATGCCAGCATCTCGGCGCGGCTGAACGCGCCCAGAACGGCGATCGCATCATCGAGGTTGCCCCTCTCGAGCCCGGCCGCGGCAAGGCGCAGGTGCGACGCGACAAGATCGGCGATGGCGGATTCCCGGGCGGCAAACACTGCCGTCACTCGGCGCAGCGCCGGTTCGCCAAGACACTGCATCAGGTAAAGAAGCCGCTTCGATTCCTGAAAGACCGATGGAAGCGCCTCGGCGTATTGCGGTACGATGGATATGGTATCGGCTTCGTCGGCCTTGCGCAGGTCCATGAACCGATGCGCCTCGCCCACGGTCAGATAGCGGTGTGGCCCGAATTCGGGGGGCACCACCCCCTGGCCAAGAAAGACCGGCGAGAAGGGGGCGGCCAGCGCACCGGTCGGGCTGTGCCACATCATCCGGAAGGCAGGATCCGGCGCGTCAAGAAGCGGCACCACCTGGCCATAGCCTGCCGTGTCGCCGGTCAGACGCTCTGTCCGTACGGCCCAGGTCATGTCTTCCAGGCCGATCCTTTCGGGCCGCGCCGCGCGCGCCGTCATCTCGGCCTCGATCCAGCGAACGCCTTCCCAGCGGCCTTTGCCGTCACCATAGATGGCGTTCGCGTCGAACGGCCCGCCGGAATACCAGCCCATTTCCTGCGCGAAACCGACGAGGTTCGGCGACCAGAGGAAATCCGGGTGGCCCGGCGTTTCGACCGGCACCTCCAGCACATAGCCGGGGCGCGAGGCGCGGATGCTGTCGGGGCCCAGCCGTTCGGCGACCCACAGGCCCTGTCCCCCGGCGAACTGGATCATCACCCAGGCTTCCCCGGCATCCGCGAAGAGGTGCGAATTGCCGCCATAGGTGCTTTCACCGTGGTCCGCGATAAGCGCTGCGCAGATGTCCACGGCCTCGCGCGCCGTCCGCGCCCGTTCGAGGACAATCCTTGCAAGGTCGCTGTAGTTCGGCCCTGTCTGATCCTTCGGCGTCATCGCGACAAGTTCCGCACGCGAAGACGACCAGACATCGCGCACCGCGACCCCGTGTTCGTTCACACCGCCGTTGGTGATCGGCGCGGGAACGCCCTTGTAGTAGGAATAGCTGACCCGCATGTGCCGCGCCGTCTGCGGAACCTGGGGGATGGACGTGCGCACACCCGGCATGTCGGCATCCGGCCCGACGCCGACCTCGATCGTTGCACCCGCGGGATGGCTGGCGCGCGGCACGATCTCAAGCCAGTGCGATGACGGCTCGTCCCCGTAACCGCCCAGCCAGGCATGCCCGGTCCGGCTGTGGTTCTTCCCGATGTAGATCGCGTAGCTCACGCCCGCCCCCTCCTATGCCCTGGCACGCCGCCCCGCCCGATCCTGTCGATTGCGCGGGCGGTTGCAAGCCGGCAAACGGGGCGGGCCCCGAAAAGGCACGGCAATCGCGCAGAGGAGGCCGTTTTGGGCATATACTTTCCCGCAAACTGTCGCTAGAGACACCGCACCTCACCCTTCGGGCGCCTAGGGTGCCCCTGTCCTTATCCGTGGAACCCCCCGCCGTGATCCCCCCCCTCTCCGAGGCGCTCGCCGAGCGTGGCTATGTCAATCTTACCCCTGTCCAGGAGGCGGTGATCGCGCCCGGGCTTCAGGGCGCGGACCTGCTGGTCTCGGCGCAGACCGGTTCGGGCAAGACAGTGGGCTTCGGCCTTGCCATCGCGCCGACGCTTCTGGGCGAGGCCACGGCCTTTGGCCCCGCCGCCGCGCCGCTGGCCCTTGTCGTCGCGCCGACGCGCGAACTGGCGTTCCAGGTGATGCGCGAACTGCGGTGGCTTTATGCCCGCACCGGCGCGGTCGTCGCCTCCTGCGTGGGCGGCATGGACATCCGGCAGGAACGGCGCGCGCTGGAAAGCGGGGCGCATATCGTCGTCGGCACGCCTGGGCGCCTGCGCGACCACATCGAACGCGGGTCGCTGGATCTTGGCGCGCTGATGGCCGTCGTCCTCGACGAGGCCGACGAGATGCTGGACCTCGGCTTCCGCGAGGATCTGGAATTCATGCTGGCCGCCGCCCCGGCAGAGCGGCGGACGCTGATGTTTTCGGCCACCGTTTCGCCGATGATCGCGAAGCTGGCCAAGCAGTATCAGCGCGATGCGCAGCGCGTCAGCACGATCAATTCGGCCGAACAGCATGCCGACATCGCCTACCGGGCGCTTCGGGTGGCCGCGCCGGACACCGACCACGCGATCTTCAACCTGCTGCGCTATCACGAGGATCAGGGCGCCATCGTCTTTGCCAACACCCGCGCGGCGGTCAACCACCTGACCGCGCGGCTTGCCAATCGCGGCCTGTCGGTCGTGACCCTGTCGGGCGAACTGAGCCAGTCGGAACGCAATCACGCGCTGCAGGCGATGCGTGACGGGCGTGCCCGCGTCTGCGTCGCGACCGATGTCGCGGCGCGCGGCATCGACTTGCCGAACCTGACGCTGGTGATCCATGCCGACCTGCCGACCAATACCGAAAGCCTGCTGCACCGGTCGGGCCGTACCGGCCGCGCCGGGCGCAAGGGCATATCGGCGCTGATCGTCCCGCCAAAGCTGGTGAAGAAGGCCGAAAGGCTTCTGGGCTGGGCGAAGATCTCGGCGGAATGGACCGTACCGCCCTCGGCCGAGGACATCCTGCGCAAGGACGAGGAGCGGCTGATGTCCGATCCCGGCTGGGACGAACCGGTGAGCGAGGAGCAGGCCGCCTTTGCCCGGCGCCTGCTGGCCAGCCGCAGCCCCGAGGCGGTCGCGGCGGCCTTCCTGCGGCTGCACCAGTCGCGCCACGCCGCCCCGGAGGAGCTTTTGCCGCCCGACAGCGCGCCTGCCCGCGACAAGCCGGCCTTCGGGCCAAGCCGCTGGTTCGCCCTGTCCGTCGGCCGCGCGGAGCGGGCGGAGGCGCGCTGGATCCTGCCGCTTCTGCGCCGTGCCGCCGATCTTGAGAAGGCCGCGATCGGCGCGATCCGCGTTCAGGACACGGAAACCTATGTCGAGATCGCCGAAGCGAGCGCCAGGGCGTTCCTGGCCGCGCTTGGCCCCGAGGGCGAGGTCGCCGACGGGGTCAGGGCGCGGGCGCTGGAAGGCGCGCCCGATCTGTCGCCCGGCGGGCGCAAGCCCCTGACCGGGGCGCCCGCACGCCTGCGTGCCCCGGGTGCGGGCCATCGCAAGGGCCAGGGCGAAGGGACAGCGCCGGACCGCGCGCCCCGCCCCGCCGGCAAGTTCGAACGCCCGCGCCCGACGTACGAGGCGAAGGGCAAGACGCCCGCGCGCCACGACCCGGCGGCAGCGCAGGGGGAAGACCCGGCGCAGGCCGCATCCGCCCCCTGGGGCGGCAAGGCAAAGAAGTGGGCGGCCCCGGCGGGCGGCGCGGGCAAGCCCGGCGGCGTGGCCGCCAAGGGCAAACCCCGGTCACCGCGCGTCGAGCA
>ERZ795053.763-NODE-763-length-40969-cov-8.138754_pt1 | contig 40969 bp, 29 predicted proteins | sample MGYA00375137_ERZ795053 | MGnify/ENA primary metagenome ERZ795053 (study PRJEB30182, sample SAMN05720284) | activated sludge metagenome | isolation source: Anaerobic digester | place: Hong Kong | collected 2014-12-17 ... | reverse complement strand
GACACGATCACGTTCCGGATGCCATGGGCTTCGATCAGTTCGGAGGCCTTCGTCTGGAACTGCTCCTCCCACAGCACGGCCTTGTCGAAATGGTTGCCCTTCACCTGCAGTGGCAGCAGGCGCATCCAGAAGCGGTAGGCCAGCTTCTCCCACAGGCTGGTCAACGGGCGTTTGAACAACACCGTGGGGTAGCGTTGGGGCAGCTCATGCACGGTGACACCCGGCGTGGCGCGGTCCTCGTTCCAAAGCGAGCCCAGCAGGTCGCTGCCGCCCGCACTGCAGATCACATGAACGGTGTGCCCCTTGCGGGCGAGGGCCTTGGCGAACTTGGCCCAGCGACGCCCTCCGATGCCGCGGTAGGGCGGAAAGGTGTGGCTCACCACCAGGATCGCTTCGCCCGGCCTCGGCATGGCCGCAAAGGTAGCCGGGCACCGGTGGGGAAAGGCCGTATTTTCGCGCTCGCTCCGCATGACCAGGCATGCACTCATCACAGGTGGCGCGGGCTTCATTGCCAGCCACCTCATCGAACGACTACTCGACGAAGGTGGGTGGCGCGTCACGGCCATCGACAATTTCGATCCGTTCTACGACCGTGCGATCAAGGAGGCGAACATCGCCAGGTCGTTGGACCGGGAAGGCTTCCGCCTGATCGAGGCGGACGTGCTGGATGAAGGACTGGCGGACCTGATCGGGGACGACCCCATCGATCGCATCGTTCACATCGCCGCCAAGGCCGGTGTTCGCCCGAGCATCAAGGACCCCCTGGGGTATCACGCCGTGAACGTGACCGGAACACTGCGGATGTTGGAACTGGCCCGCGCACGGAACGTGCCCCATTTCGTGCTGGCCAGCAGCAGCAGCGTGTATGGGGAAGATCCCGAAGTGCCGTGGCAGGAGCGCGAACGGGGACTGCTGCCCATCAGCCCCTACGCGGCCAGCAAGCTGGCGGCCGAAGGGTTCGCCCAGGTCCATGCCCGGCTCCATGGCATGCAGGTCACCGTGCTGCGTTTCTTCACCGTGTACGGTCCCCGCCAACGGCCTGACCTCGCCATCCACAAGTTCTTCCGGAAGATCGCCGCCGGGGAGCCCATCCAGCAGTACGGCGATGGATCCACACGCCGCGACTACACGTTCGTGACGGACATCGTGAACGGCGTGCGTGCGGCGATGGACCGCGCGAAGGGCGGTCCGTTCGAGATCTACAACCTGGGCAACTCCGACACGGTGATGCTGCGCGACCTGATCGCGGCCATCGAGCACGAACTCGGCCGGAAAGCCGTCATCGAGATGCTTCCCGAACAACCGGGGGACGTGCCCCAGACCTATGCGGATGTGTCGAAAGCGGGCCGGGACCTCGGTTTCGTGCCGGCCACCCCGCTCGCCGAAGGCCTGGCCGCGTTCCATCGCTGGCTCGACGAAATGGCACCCGCACTTCGCTGAGCCGCGGGGCTAAATTCGCGGCTTCCATGCGTGTCGTCGGCATCAGCAACAAGACCCGCTACTGGCAGCACTACGTGTTCAGCAACCCGCCCGAAGGGTATCGCTATTCCCGCGGCGTCGACGTTCCCTGGCATCTGTTCAGGGTCCGCAACCAGTTCCTCGCCCACACGAAGTGCTTCCTTCCGCTGAAGCATGTGGACCTGTACCACACGTACAACAGCGTGGTGGCCAACCACAGACCCTGGGTGATCGAGGTGGAGAGCTATCTGCCACGCTACCGGCCGATGAAGGAGACGCATCCCTTGTTCCGCTGGGGGCAGCGCCGATTGGCCAGTGACGATTGCAAGTGGCTCATCTTCACCAGTGAGAACACCCTGCGGATGAACCGCGACAAGCTGGTCGCCTCCGGGGTGGACCCGGCCAAGATGGTGGTGGTGTACCGCGCCGTGGAGCAGTACCTGCCCGGTGAGAAGGACCGGGACCGTTTCACCATTCTGTTCGCCGGCAACGGCTTCTACCGCAAGGGCGGCATCGAGCTGCTGAAGGCGTTCCAGAGGCTTGGCCGCGAGGATGCGCGGCTCTGCATCGTGAGCACGTTGGAAGTGGATTGGGGGGTGGAGCCTTCGGCGGCCGAGGTGGCCTGGGCCGAACGGACCATCGCGGACGATCCACGCATCACGTTGCATCGTGGCATTCCTCATGCCCAGCTCCTGCAGCTGATGCGGCAGGCCCATGTGTTCGTGAGCACCACCTTCGCCGATCCGTTCAACAACACCATCCTGGAGGCGATGGGTGCGGGCCTTCCCGTGATCGCATCCAAGGTGAGTTCGCTGCCCGAGATCGTCGAGCACGAAAGGAACGGCTGGCTGCTGTCCGTGGAGAACACGACCTCCGACCAGATCGCCGACGACATCGCGACCCGTCTTCAGCGTCTCATGGATGACCCGGTCCTGCTGGATCGGATGGGCAACGCGGGTTCGGAGGTCGTTCGTGAGAAGTTCGATATCCGGGTGCGCAACCGGAGGATCGCCGAACTGTACGACCGGGCGCTGGGCGACTAGCGATCGAAACAGCAGCGGTAGTTCCTGGGCTGCACGTCCCAGGCGGGGGAGGTGTTGTGTCCCCAGCAGCTGCTGCCACCAACGATGCGGACGAGCCCGTCACCATTCGCGGTGTTGTTCGTCCACTCCCAGTCCCCCACGATGTCCGTGAGCCCGAGCGCAGTGGCGTTCCGGCAGGCATAGTGCCATTCGCCCCAGGTGCACATGCGGCCTCCGGCCATGCCACAGGCAAGCGCGGCCAGGTCGAAATCGCTCAAGGCACGCTTCTGCAGCTCCATGCAGTACTGCCCGTTCACGGTCACGGTCCCTGGTGGACAGTTCCGTGGCGCCCGTGATGCGGGACCCGTGAGTTGGAATCGCTGCCCATCGTGCACGAGCACCACCACCTCCCCGGCCAGTACGTCCGCACTGTCCAGCGGTGCCACACCGTTCTTGGTCACGGGTGCCAACGGCCCTCCATTGATGCTGAGCTCGACAGGCCCGGTGTTCGTGAACGCGGCCTTCAGCAACAGCAGACTTCCTGCGGGAAGGCTGTCCGGCACCGGTTGGACCTGCGCGCTCCACAGGTCGGGTTGACCCGTGATCTCCGCGTAGGCATATGCGGCAAGCTGGAGCCCTTCCGCGTTCATCGCCTGGTCGTCCGAGGTCGGCGCGGGAATGCCCTCCACCCTTCGGTCCGCGGGTTGTGCACCCGTCAGGACCACGGGCTTGTCCACCTGTACCTGAGCGTTCATGGTGAACGCCAGCAGCAGGAGGGGGATGATCGTCGGGGTCCTCATGGCCTCAGTGCAACCTGGCACAGCAACGGAATGGAGCGGTCACGGAGGGCACGGCTCCCTGGGACCGTTGGCTGCGGCAGGTCCATCGGGCTCCCTGGTCCGCCGTGTGGGTGTGATCGGAAGTGTCGTCGATCCACTCCCATTCCGTGTGCATGTCGTTCAGCTGGCCGGTCAACATGGTGCAGGCGAAGAGCAATTCGGGCCAGGTGCAGAGATGTGCGTCCAGCCCCCTGCAGTGCTCGCTGGCCTCGAAGAAGTTCATCGCTGGCTGCTGATCGACCTGGAGACAGGTGCGGTCGTTCGCCGGCAGGAAACCTGCAGGACAGAATTCCCGGGCCGAACGGGACTGGACCACGAACGCGGTGTCCATGTACTGGATATCGAGGACGGTTCCCGCGGCCACTTGCGCACCCTGCAGGGGGAGCCCATCGCCGTGGACCACGCTACGTTCCCCCAGACCGTTCACATCCACCTTCACCGGTGCTGCCGGCAGGGCGGGCGCCAGGAAACGCAGGCGGGTGCCGGGGTCGTAGCCGCCCAACGGAGGTTCGGGTTGCAGGGCGATCGAGCTCCCGTTCACCTGTGCCGGGCTCCAGAGGTAGGTGCCGGTCCGTGCACCGCCGAGGGTGATCAGGTGGTCCTCACCCGTGGCACGGCCGAGGTTCTCGATCCTCCGCTCCGCCGGATCGCTGTTCACCATCCTCAAGGAACGGTCCACCTCGACCTGTCCGGCTGCGGCGAACGCGGTGACGCAAAGGACGATGGCTGTGCTGGTCCTGGACATCTACCTGGTCTTACAGCATCGTGAACGGACCTCGACACTGGGGATCCGGTGGCTGCCCCCATCGCAACTGACAACGAGCGTCACACTGTTCAATCCGAGCACCTTGGCCTTGTCCTGATCGTTCGCGGCATGGTCCACCCACTCGTAGCCTTCCACCGTGGAGAAGAACTCGCCCGTCATGGAGCATCCGGCGGTCCACTCGGAGAAGGTGCAAAGTCTCGCATCCATGTCCCCGCATTGGAGCACGGCCTGCCAGAAGGTGCTGGAATCATTGGGGAGCGCCTGGATGCAGACCTCGCGCGAGAGGGGAATGAACCCCGGGGGACAGGCCCCCGCTCGTTCACCCACCCATTGAAAGCTGGCTCCATCATACACCAGCGGGACCGGTACTCCTGGAGAGAGGTCCCCGCTGTCGAGGGGCAGCGTTCCACGCCACAGGACCTGCGCCGGGGACGTCCCGTTCAACGAAAGGGTCACGGGCCCGGTGTTCGTCTGGGAGGGGATCAGGTCCACCTGCAGTCCCGCTTGCAGGGCGGCGATCGGAGGGGAGACTGAAGCGCTGAGCACATTGACGCCGGATGCGGGGGCCCTGTGCACGACCCGCGACCGGGTGCTCGCAACGGTGGCGCCGTCCGTGCCTTCCAACGGAATGGCGCCGATCACCTGCCTGTCCGCCGCACTGTCGCCCACCAGCACGATGCGGTCGGATGTTCCCCATTGGCCCAGAGCGGGAAGCACCATCAACGTCAGAAGCAGTCCGATCGCTCTCATGGTACGGCAAGCATGAAAGATGGGCCCTGGTTCACCCGGAGCAGGTAGCTTCCCGACGCAAGCCGGCCCAGCTCGAGGCGTTGCACGCCCTGCATGGCCGGATGGTCCTGTGCCAGGATACACCTCCCACGGAGGTCCAGGACCTCCGTGCGGCGAAGGGCCTCACCGGCCGGTACGCGGATGTTCACGTGGTCCTGGACCACGCTCGGGAACACGCTCCAGCCAGGTCCGAAGGCGTGGTCCTGGGTCCCTGTGGGCAGCATGCCCTCGAACACGGTGAACGTTCCCAGACTGTCCGGCACGCTGGCCTCCACGGCATGATCGAGCTGGTCCACCCATCCCGGGTGTGGTGCCCAGAGGCTGTCGGCCCCGGACCTTACGTGCATGACCGCGGATGGGAAGGAGATCCCGTTCAACTCCGAGGGGTCCACATGGAAGCGGATGGTCGCCGGTGATCCCGACCAGGTCTGCGGGGAAACCCGATACCAGCGTTCCACGCTGACCCGCCCAGCGGTGTCACTCCATGCCAGATGACCGCGTTCCACGACCAGGGTCCCGGGCGGGTCCGTGGTGGTGATCTCCAGCCCCAGGCCCCCGGGGTCCACGCCGGACAGGGGAGTGGCGTACAGGTCGGTGGCCGACTCGATACCGGAACCGGAGATCGGGGCACCGAGCGGTTCCAGGATGCTGGTTCCTGGTGCAACGATGATCAGGCCATCGTTGGTCACCTCGGCCGTGCCGGCGATCTCGAGGTCGCCTTGCAGGTCCAGGTGCATCGTCGTTCCGGGAGCCACGCGGAACCCCGTGCCGTCCAATACGGTCATCTGAGCGGAACCGGTCCGCACCAGTGCTCCGATCACAACCAGCAACATGGCCCGGCCGATCATGATGCGAAGATAGGGGGCCATACCGGGAGCCGGGACAGCCCTTACCTTCGCCGGATCGCGGTATGGACTTGCTAGGGACATTGGCGGACCAGTTCGGCAACCTCACCTTGAGGGACTTTCCGGGCATGCTGTTGAGCATGGTCCTGGCCGCCCTTGCCGCCCTCTTGCTGGGGTGGGGTGCCAGGGCGGAACGAGGCACGGCGCGCGAACTGATCGCTCTGGCCGCAGTGGTCGCTCTTGGGTCCCTCCTTGCCAGAGGTTCACTGCCCCTTTCCGTCCTGTTCGCCGGAGCGTTCATCGCCGGCATGCGGATGGCCCCAACCGGGCAAAGGGCGGACGGCCTGGTCAGAACGGCGGTGGTGATGGCCGCGGTCGGTTGTGGGTCCGGAGCTGCCTTGCCGGTGATCCTGGGAATGATCATCGTGCTGCCGTTGATGCGGTGGGCAACTGCGAGGTCCGGTGGTGAATGAACGGTTCTCCCGGCCCGGCCCCTTGATCGTTCTGCTGGGAACGGGGTTCCTGCTCCTCATGCTCACCGGCTCCCTCACGGATGGATCCGGAGCCCGCATCGGGCTGCGCCTTTCCTTCGGGAACGACGCAGCGATCCAGGAACGCCCGGATGGCCTCCAGATCGTTCTTCCGCGTGGCGCGGCGACGATGACCTACACCACGAACGGGGATGTTCCCACGCCCGGATCCCCGACCCTCATGACCGAGCAGGAGGTCGGTCAGGTGTTCCGACGTTGGTCCCTGGTACCAACCTCCTTGCAATGGCGCAGGCCCATCGACGGGCATCAGCCCGCCTGGGTGATCAGGGTGGCCTCGTTCAACGATCGTGGTGATCCGCTGGAGCAGGTGTCCCGGACCGTGTTGCCTCCCAACGACCATGGTCTCCGGGTGTGTTCCCTGATCCTTCCACCTGGGGCGTTCTTCGATCCGGACACGGGCATCTATGTGATCGGGAACCGGATCCTGGACCAGGATGCCGAGGATGTCGTCCAGTACCCGGAGGACCATCGGTGGTGGAAGTACCCGGGGAACTACCTGGGTCGTGGGCGTGATTGGGAGCGGACGGCCGTGCTGGAGATGAGCGATGGGGAAGGGGCGATGCTAGGCTCCTGGAACGTGGGGGTGAGGATACACGGCAACAACACCAGGGGATTCGCGCAGCATGCCTTGCGCATCCTGTTCAAGGATCCGGTGGACGTCCCGCTGGTCCAAGGAGATGATCGGGGGGGCTATGCGGCCGTCGTGCTCCGGGCCGGGGGGAACGACCAAGGTGATGCCTTCATCCGGGACCTGCTCCAGCATCGCGCCTGTTCGGGATCGTCCTTCGAGACCATCCAAGGTGTGCCCGTGGTGCTCTATGTGAACGGTGAGTTCTGGGGGATCCATAACCTGCGTCACCGGCTCGATGACGAGGAATTGGCCCGCCGCCATCACGTGGAGGCCAAGGGGTTCGACATCGTGGAGGACCGGCTGATCTCCTACCGGGGTGCTGCTTCGGCCCCCCGGGACCTGGGCAGGATGGTCGCCTGGGCAGGAGCACTGGACCCGTCCGACCCGGTCTCCTACGAGAAGCTCGACCGGCACATCGACATGGATGGCATGGCCGCCTACCTGGCCTCCCAACTCTGCCTGGGCAATGCGGATTGGCCGGCACAGAACGTCCGTTGTTATCGCTGGACCGGTGCGCGGGACAGCCTGGTCCCGGCCCTGGATGGGCGCTGGCGGTTCATGATGGGCGATAGCGATCAGGGCCTGGGTTACGTCAACGGACCCGAGCACGATGACCTGGCAGACCTGCTGAACGACCAGGCTCCCTTCCCCCGGCTCTTCAGCTACTGCCTGCGGATGGAACGCTTCCGTGCTCAGGTACGTGAACACGTCCTGCGCATGACCGAGGGATCCTTGTCCGAGGGCCGCTTGCTTGCGTTGATCGATGGACTGCAGGAAGACCTGGCCCCCGTGATGGAAAGGCATGCCCGCCGCTGGCATAGACCTGTGTCCAAGGCCCATTGGGAGCAGGAACTGCAACGTCTGCGCGAGCATGTCCGCCGTCGGGTGCCCTACATGATCGAGCAGGCCCGGAACGACTTCCCCGCTCTTCGACCATGATCGATCACCTCCGGGAACATACCGGGCTCTACCTGTTGATCCTGTTCTGGGTGGGCGTCACGGTCGCACCGGGACCGTGGATCTATGCCGTGCTGCCGCTCAGCGTGTTCCTCATGCGGCAGAAGGAGGCCTGGCCCGACATGATCATGGGCTTCCTCATCATCCTCATCCTGTCCGACATGAACCCCGGACTGGTCCCGATGCGGAAGGTGAAGACGGCCAAGTATGGCTACATCGTTGCGCTCAGTATCGTGTTCCTCATCGATACGGCCAGGTTCTACCCGATATCCAATATCTTCAAGATCTTTCTACCATTTTTCATATACAGCTTTTTCCCGCTCCTATTTTCTGGATCTCCTGTCATCGGATTTGAGAAGACAGTTTCGTATGCCTTGTTGTATCTCATTGTTCCCAACTACATCTTGATGAACTATAGGCAGCAGGGTTGGAATTTCTTTAGAAATTTCTTGTTCTTTATAATCATTGTATTGTGGTTTAGTCGGGTAATGACCTATTTCACGCCCTATTGGTGGACGTTCATTGAAGGGCGGTTCAGGGGGTTGTTCGGAAATCCGAACGGATTGGGCATTTTTTCGTTCCTGACGTTCATTTTGGCGTACACGATCAACTATATGAACAAGCAACTTTTCTCTCAGCGGGAGAAGATCATCGTGTTCGGGAGCATTTTCTATTTTCTCATTGCCTGTGGGTCAAGGACGTCGCTGGTGGCCAGTCTCATGTTCCTGGGCTTTGCCAGGTTCTTCAGCTTGTCCCCGTTCTTCGGCTTCCTGGCCTTCCTGGCGTTCATCGCCTTGTTGGAGGTGGCACAGAACAACGTCGTCTTCATTGTCCGCTCCCTGGGTGTGGAGGAGTATTTCCGGGTCGAGACCCTGGCCGATGGCTCTGGCCGGTACTTCGCCTGGCAATTCGCCTGGGAACGGATCACGAACGACGGGTTCTTCCTGTTCGGCGGCGGCTTCGGCAACGACGAGTACATCATGAGGCAGCACTACCCCTACCTCAGGAGCATGGGGCACCATGGTGGGGTCCACAACTCCTACCTCACCATGTGGTTCAACACGGGCATCATCGGTATCCTGCTCTTCTTCAGGAGCTTCATCCTGATGTTCATCAAGGCCAACAAGCAGGCGCCGATCGCGTTCGCGCTCATGTTCTCCGTGATCTTCTCGGTCCTCTATGAGTCCTGGCTCACCGGTTCCCTCAATCCGTTCACCATCATGCTGCTCATCGTCATGACCATGATGTCCGAGGAGGAGATCATCGGCCATCAACATGCCCCAGAGGAAGAGGAGAAGGAGCACGAGGACCAGGCTGGCGTGCACCGGCTCCCACCGGCTATGGGCGTCCGGACCTAAGTTTGTCGCCCATCATGCGGAGGAGGACCCTGTTCGTCATCGTTGCTCTGCTGCTCCTGCTCGTTTCCGCGTGGATCGCCGATCGGGAGCTCAAGGCCCGGCGTCATCCCGGTCTCCTCGCCTTCATGGGTCAGGTCCTCCGGAATTATCCGGCCAGCTTCGCGATCGAACCCGAGCTGCTGGAGATCGAGGTCGATGATCACGAGCTGCAGCAACTGGAGGAGGTGGTCGAAAAGGCGAGGGAGAGAGGCGTGATCATCCAGGAGGGGGACCGCTATGTGAAGGCCGACCTCGTTCATGATGGTTCGGCGTTCAAGGCCCGGATCCGTATCAAGGGTAAGCTGTCCGATCATGTGGAGGGCAGTAAATGGAGCTTCCGCGTCATCGCCAGAAAGGAGGGGGGCTTCATGGGGATGAAGCGCTTCAGTCTTCAGCATCCCGGCACGCGGAACTACCTGTACGAGTGGTTCTACCAGCAATTGAGCCGCGGCGAGGGGCTCATCGCCCTGAAGTACGGGTTCTGCAAGGTGCGCTTCAACGGACAGGACCTGGGGGTATACGCCTATGAGGAGCACTTCGGTGAGGAGCTCCTGGAACATGCACGCAGACCGGAGGGGCCCATCGTCCGGTTCGATCCCTCCTTGTACTGGGTCCACCGCCTTTCCAACCTGGAAGGGATCCGGTTCGATGAACCCTATGGCGAGGAGGCCGCGTCCGTGCTGGACGCCTACCGGACCGGCAGCGTGCTGAAGGATAGCACGACCAGAAGGGCCTTTGAGGACGCCGTCGCCATCATGGAGGGCTTCCGGACAGGCCGCAGCACGGCCTCCGAGGTCTTCGATGTCCATGCCATGGCCGTGCGGCATGCGCTGCTGGACCTCGTTGGTGGACATCACAGCATGGACTGGAGCGATGTGAAGTTCCATTTCGACCCGATCGCCCGACGCTTCTCGCCGATCGCCTATGAAAGCTTCAGTGCGTTGCCCTTGCACGAGCTTGCCGGAAGCCATCGGTTCCGGGGTGGCGTGCTCCCGGAGGACGGGTTGCACCAGCGGCTGTTCAACGACCCGGTGATCTTCCGGGCCTATGTGCACGCCCTGGAACGGATCTCACGGACCGCCTGGCTGGACAGTGCCTTCCAGGCGTTGGGCCCCGCCATGGACTCGGCGTCCGCCACCATCTACCGGGAGTTCCCCTACAAGGAGTTGGACCGGAGCATCTACTACAGGAACCAGGAGGTGATCCGAAGGTCGCTGAGCGTTCCGAAGCTGGTGCATGTGTTCCGCGCGGAACAGGAGTCCGTGAAGGACAGTCTCGTGCTTCTTGTCCAGGCCATCAACGGGCTTCCGGTGGAGGTGGACGGGGTGGTGCTGCCAGAGGGCGAACTCCTGGCACCCGCTTCGCCCGCGATCGTTCCTGCGAGGCCCAAGGGACGCACGGCCCGGCCCATCCGGATGGTCTTCCCCTTGAACGGCCTGCCCTGCCCCGATCTTGCCGAGGAGTTCACCCTCCGTGCACGCATTTTGGGTGCATCCCAGGCGGCCGAGGTGCCGGTGTTCCGTTATACGCTCCAGGATCTTGGCGCTGTGGACCGTTCCGTGACGGCATCCGGTAACATCGATCGGTTCCTCTTTCTCGACCGCGACGACGACGCCGGGGTGCTTCGCGTCCGGCCTGGCGAGTGGGTCCTGGAAGAGGACCTGATCGTCCCGGAAGGCCTGCTGTTCCAGATAACGGGGCCGGTCCATTTGCAGCTGCGGAACGGGTCCCGGATCGTTTCCCGGTCTCCACTGGATTGGGCAGGCTCGGCCGTCCGGCCGGTGATCATCACCACCGATGGTTCGCAGGCCCCCCTGCTGCTCTTCCGTCCGGGTGCGGCCTCCAGGATCCACGATGTGGAGCTCCCGGGACTGATCACCCATCACGCATCGGTCAGGGCCTCGAACGTCCGTGGGGTCGTCTCTTGGCACAGTGAAGGGGGAAGGTTGGAACTGGAACAGGTCGGTTTCGTGGGTGGAACCGACCAGTATGTGGCCCGCTTCGCGAACACATCGATGCTGGATTGTGCGTTCGGTGGCGCCAAGGACGATGCCGTGACCATCATCGGCGGAGAGGCCGACCTCCGGGACGTCTCGATCACCGGCGCATTGGGCATTGCCTTGAAGGCCGAACTCGGGGCCCGGGTGACCGCGAGCGGGGTCGACATCCGGCGGAGCGACAAGGGGATCGAAGGAGCGACCGCGGCTTCCGTGAAGGCTGCAGGGGCTGTCAGGAATTGCCGCCTGGCCGTTCATGCCGAGCGCGATGCCCTGCGATACGGACCCGTGAGGATCGAGCTGGAACGGATGGAGCTGGAAGGGAATGAGGAGGATGTCCGCATCGGGGATGGCAGCGCCGTGTTCCGTGACGGAGATCGGGTGCACGGACGGAAAGGCCCGGGGGGGACATGAGGGGAGCGTTGTTCCTCGCCATCGTCTTGAATTCCGCTCTGCTGGCGGCAGGGGCACCGGTGAGTCCGTTCAACGGCCTCTCCATCGAGGTCAAGGACGACGGAACCGCATACGCGTTCCTGATCAGCGGTCACTTCTACGGGTCCTCCAGCTCACGGTCGGGTCTTCCGGCCGCCACGGTGCTGGCGGAGCGGGAGTTGTTCAGTTCCTCCGGCGCCTCGTTCCTCCTGACCACCGGTGACCTTTTCATCAACACCAAGGCCGACCTGGCGCGGCACCGGCGGGTCTTCTACGACCAACTGGGGATTCCCGTGTTCAATGCCGTGGGAAACCATGACCTGGACGGGGGCGATTATGAAGCCTTGCTCGGCCCGACGTCCTTCGCGTTCGATGTGGGTCCTGACCGCTTCGTGGTGCTGGACACCGAGCGGGACGATGGGCGTATCATCGGTAGGCAGGCGGAGCTGCTCTTCGAGGCCACGGAACTCGCCAGGCAAGGGCGCATCCGGAACCTGTTCGTGATCTCCCATCGCCCCGTCTGGGCCGAGGTGCAGCCCATGTTCGATGGGATGTTCGAGCACAACACCCGCTCGGTGCTTGCGCAGGGGCCGGGCCCCGGGGTGCTGGAGGCGCTCGACGCCGCGGCCGCCGGGGCCGGTGTGTTCTGGTTCGCTGGCTCCATGGGTGGTGGCGCACCTGCCTCGATCCTCTGGCAGGTGATGCCCAGTGGGGTCGTGTACGGAATGAGCGCGGTGCGTGACGAGCCCCGTGATGCCCTCTTGCTGGTCTCCGTGGACGATGACGGTGTGCACCCGGAGGCCCTGTCCCTCACCGGCCGTGAACTACCCGAGGTGGAGGACCTTGACGTGGCCTACTGGCGTTCCAAGCAGGGCGTTCCCCAGCCCTTCAATTGGCGCCTGCTGCCCCTGAATACCTGGAACGTCATCTCCGACCGTGCGTTCTGGTGGGGCATGGCGGCCATGTTGGTGATGTCCATGCTCCTCCGGCGGATCGTCCGGCGCTGAGGCACTTTCTTAGTTTTGCGCGCAAGGGTGATGCAAGCCCTTCATCTCCGGAACACATGGCGCGGGTATTGGTGACGGGAGGGGCGGGATTCATCGGCAGCGAGCTGGTGATCAAGCTTGCCCATGCGGGTCATCAGGTCGTCGCGGTCGATGACCTCACGACAGGTGACCTCGGGAAGCTGCCCTTGGACGAACTGCCCGGAGCTCATTTCATCAAGTGCGATGTGAACCGCTTCGAGGACATCAGCAGCGTGTTCTACGCGCACCGTCCCGAGTATGTGTTCCATTATGCCGCCGTGGTCGGGGTGAAGCGTACCATCGAGAACCCCGTGATGGTGCTGCGCGATGTGGACGGCATCCGGAACATCCTGGACCTGAGCAAGAACACCGGGGTTCGTCGCGTCTTCTACAGCAGCAGCAGCGAAGTGTACGGGGAACCCGTCGAGATCCCCCAGAACGAACGGACCACCCCGCTGAACAGCAAGCTGCCGTACGCCATCGTCAAGAACCTCGGGGAGGCCTTTCTCCGCTCCTACCAGAAGGAGTTCGGGCTGGACTACACGGTGTTCCGCTTCTTCAACACGTACGGCCCCCGGCAGAGCCGTGACTTCGTCGTGTCGAAGTTCATTCGGGCGGCCCTGAAGGGCGAGGATATCACCATCTACGGGGATGGGGCCCAGACCCGCACCTTCTGCTACATCGATGACAACGTGGACGCCTGTCTGGCCGCCTTTCGTGGCGAGGAGGTGGTCAATGATGTGGTGAACATCGGTTCCGATCAGGAGATCGGCATCCTGGACCTGGCCAAGGAGATCCTTGCGCTGACCGGGAGTTCCTCCAGGATCGTCCATCTGCCACCCTTGGAGGAAGGCGACATGACGCGACGCATGCCTGATGTGACCCGCATGCGGAAACTGCTGGGCCGGGAACCGCTTCCCTTGCGGGATGGCCTGCAGCACGTGCTGGCCGATACCCGCTTCATCCTGTAGCTGCTGCCATGTGCGGCATCGCCGGCATCCTGGGGCTGGAGGGGCTGAAGGACCCCTCTGCGACCGTGCGCACCATGACCGACGCCATGGCCCATCGGGGTCCGGATGCGTCCGGCCACTGGGCGGATGACCTGGTGGCGCTCGGACACCGCAGGCTGAGCATCATCGACCTTTCTCGCGCCGCGGATCAACCCTTCCGCTCGCCCGATGGCCGGTACGTGCTGGTCTTCAATGGCGAGATCTACAACTTCCGTGAGCTCAGGTCCCAGCTCGGCGACCAGGTGTTCGTGACGGACTCGGATACCGAGGTGTTGCTGGCCGCTTACCGGACCTGGGGGGCGGAAGTGCTCCAGCGCCTCCACGGCATGTTCGCCTTCGCGGTGTACGATGCCCGGCAGCGCGAGCTCTTCCTGGCCCGGGACCGGATGGGCATCAAGCCTTTGTATTTCCACCGGGGCGACCGCCATTTCGTGTTCGCCAGCGAGCTACGGGCCCTGCTCGCCTCGGAGCTGGTACCCAGGCGCCTGGACCGGGTGGCGCTCGTGGACCATCTGCGTTACCAGACGGTGCACGCACCCCGCACCCTGGTGGAGGACGTGCGGATGCTGATGCCCGGGCAGTGGATGCGCCTCAGCGATGAGGAGCTGACGGTGAAGGACTGGTGGACCACCGAGGTCGCTGTGGATCCAGAGGCGGCCACGCACGAGGAGGCCAGGGTGCATCGTGAAGTGCGGGAGCGCCTCACCCGTGCCGTGGAGCGTCGCCTGGTGGCCGACGTTCCGTTCGGGGCGTTCCTGTCGGGTGGCATCGACTCCTCGGCCGTGGTGGCGCTCATGGCCTCGGTGAGCTCCGCACCCGTGCACACGTTCTCCGTGGTGTTCGATGAGGGCGCCTACAGTGAGGAGCGCTTCGCGGACCTGGTCTCAAAACGCTTCCGGACGGATCACACCCCCATTCGGTTGCGCCCGGCTGAATTCCTCGGGATGCTCCCGGACGCCCTGGCCGCCATGGACCATCCGAGTGGCGATGGCCCCAACACCTGGGTGGTGAGCAAGGTGACCAGGGAGGCGGGCATCACCATGGCCTTGTCCGGACTCGGTGGCGACGAGCTCTTCGCGGGCTATCCCGTGTTCACCCGATCCCTGGCACTCTGGGATAAACGTTGGCTGGCCCAGTTCCCCGCAGGGGCCAGGCGTGCAGCGGGGGCGCTCCTGCGGACCGTTCGCCCGACCGCCCAGGGCGTGAAGGCTGCCGAGCTGCTGCGGCTTCCTTCGTTCTCCATCGATGACACCTACCCCGTGTCCAGGCTTGCGTTCACGGACCAGCAGCTTCTTGGGCTGCTTGCCACGAAGCGCCTGCCGGCCAATTCCGTTCGAGCCATTCTGCATACCATCGTGCGGGAGCATGGAGGCCATGCGCTGCCCTTCCTGTCACAGGTCTCGTTGGGTGAATTGGCCACCTATCTGGTGAACGTGCTGCTTCGCGACACGGATCAGATGAGCATGGCCCATGCCTTGGAGGTGCGCGTGCCCTTCCTGGACCACGAGCTCGTGTCCTATGTGCTGGGGGTCAGGGATGGACTCAAGTACCCGCACAGCCCCAAGCGCCTGTTGACCAGGGCCCTGGGAGACCTGCTTCCGGAGGAGGTGGTGAACAGGCCCAAGATGGGGTTCACGCTGCCCTGGGAGGAGTGGATGCGACGTGAGCTCAAGGACCTCTGTGAGCAGCGTTTGGAAGGGCTCGCACAACGCGAGCTTTTCCGTCCGGATGGCATCCATCGGCTCTGGGACCGGTTCCTGAACGGCGATCCCCGCGTGAACTGGTCGCGCATCTGGCAGCTCGTGGTGCTGGAGGACTGGTTGTCCCGCCACGGGATCGACGGGTGATCCCACCACATGAAAAGGGGGCCGAAGCCCCCTTTCCCAGATGCGTTCCGAGGTCCGCTTAGAACTTCGCCCGGCTCTTCCGCCCGATGCGCTTCTTGCCGCGCATCCAGCTGTACCGCGAGCGATAGAAGTTCGACTGCCCCCTGAGCACGTAGCTGTACGTCAGCGTAAGTGTCAGGTAGTTGTCGTTGTGGGTGGGGTCGCCTCGCTTGTTCTCCGAAGGCGGACTGTCCCCATTGCTCACCCAGTAGCCGTACTGGTACTCGCTGGGCACCGTGACCACATCGCCGCTCGCGGTCTCCACCTGGGTCCCGCTGGTACCGGGATCCACGTCCACCAGGTAGGGCCGCTGGTCGTAGAGGTCCGCAGCACCGGTGGGCATCAGGGAAGGGTCCTTGTACACGGTGCTCACATCGTCCAGGTAATCGGTGAAGGTCAACCGCCACCCCAGGTCCATACCGAAGCGATGCCGACGGTTCTTGGTGAAGTGGAAGGCCATCCCCATGGGAACGGCGACACCGAAATTGGAGTAGTCCTCCAGTTCCGTGGTCAACGGCTGCAGGTCGATCCATGAACCGGAGCGGTCGATCTGACCCTGGGGGTTGTGGTAATAACCCGCGATCCCCACGTAGCCGAACAGCCGGAAATCGGTGCGGTACCTGCCCCGACCACCCAGGTCGTTGTCCTGGAAGATCGTGAACTCCGGGCGGATGTAAAGCTCGAACATGTCGTTCCGGAAGTTCAGGTTCCGGCCGACGCGCTGAGGATTCGTGCTGAAATGGTCCGCTCCCTGGATGCGCAGGTACAGCAGGCCTGCGTTCACGGAGAGGGTGCGGTTCACCTTGTACCTCGCGAACGGCCCGATGGCCCAACGCGTCTGGTTCAACTTCATGTCCCAGACGAAATCCCGCCTGGTCTTCTCCTTTCCACCCATCTCGCCCAGGTAGTTGGCTCCGCCCAAGTGCAGGCCGATGTCCCAGGAGTACTGGGCTTCGACGGCACCGGCGGTCAGCAGCGCGAAGGCCGCTACCAGGGATGCGTGTTTCATGCTCAAGGTCATGGACATTCCACGTCAGGTCTTGCCGACGGGCAAACTTAACCAAATTCCCGTGCCTTCTACGTGGAACCGAGGCGGTTGGATATCAACAACTTGTGCCGGTCGCCCGACCGCCGACCGGGAGCCCCTAATTTCGCGGGCCGTGGAACGATCCAACCCCTTGTGCCGGTTGTTCAAGGTGGACCTGCCCCTGGTCCAGGCCGGCATGATCTGGTGTTCCGGATGGCGGCTGGCCAGTGCGGTGAGCAATGCCGGTGGCCTCGGCATCATCGGTTCCGGCTCCATGTATCCCGAGGTCCTGCGCGAGCATGTGCGGAAGTGCAAGGCCGCTACCGACAAGCCTTTCGCCGTGAACGTGCCGATGCTCTATCCGGACATCGACGAGCACATGGCCACCATCATCGAGGAGGAGGTGCCCATCGTGTTCACGTCTGCGGGCAACCCCTCCACCTGGACACGCATGTTGAAGGACCATGGCCGCACCGTGGTCCATGTGGTCAGCAGCGTGAAGTTCGCCCGAAAGGCCGTGGATGCCGGTGTGGATGCCGTCGTCGCCGAAGGCTTCGAGGCCGGTGGTCACAATGGCCGTGAGGAGACCACCACGCTGGTGCTCGTTCCCATGGTGCGTGAGGCGATCGACGTACCCTTGATCGCCGCCGGGGGCATAGGCACCGGCCGGGCCATGTTGGCCGCCATGGTGCTTGGCGCCGATGGTGTCCAGTTGGGCAGCCGCTTCGTATGCAGTGAGGAAAGCTCCGCGCATCCCGCCTTCAAGCAGCGGGTCGTGGCTGCGGGGGAGGGGGAGACCGTGCTCACGCTCAAGGAACTCGCCCCGGTGAGGTTGATCCGCAACCCCTTCTTCCAGCAGGTGCAGGAGGCCTATGCACGTTGCGCCACGACGGAGCAGTTGAAGGAGGTCCTGGGTCGTGCCCGGGCCAAACGGGGCATGTTCGAAGGGGACCTCGATGAAGGGGAACTGGAGATCGGTCAGGTGAGCGGCCAGCTTCGTGATATCCTTCCCGCAGCCACCATCGTCAGGCAGGTCATGGACGAGTACCGCTCGGCCCGCAAGGAGTTGCTCGACGCACCGCGCTTCCACGCATGACGGATCCGTCCGGCAACACTTCCGGTGCTTCGGACGTCATCTCCAGGGTACCAAGCATGTGCTTTCCACGTTCCTTCACCGTGCGTCGGTCGTTGTTGCTTCCGGCCCTGGCCGCTGCGCTGTCCGCGCAGGCGGTGGTGCTGGACCCACCTTCCCTGCGCTGCGCCTCCGTGGACGTGGCCGGTGACGTGACCCTGACCTGGGTGCCACCGGCCGATCCCAACGGGGATTTTGCGTCCTACGAGGTCTGGCATAGTGCGCTGCCCGGCGGTCCATTCGCGCAGCTCACGACCATTGGGGTCTACGGACAGACCTCGTGGACCCACGGGGGGGCGAATGCCGGTTCCGGACCGCAGTACTATTACCTGACCACGGTCTCCTCGGCCCCTCCACCCAACACCTCCCTGCCCGGCGACACGTTGGCCACCATTCATCTGCAGCTTTCCCAGAGCAACCCGTTGGGCAGCGCCCTCCTCGATTGGACGCCCTTGCATCAGCCGCCCCTCGGGACCTCCGGCTCCAGCTACGAGGTGTGGCTGGAGTATCCGATCGGTACGTGGATGGTGCTGGACCAGACGGTGTTGTCGCAGTTGGACTACGAGCATGTGATCTCGATCTGCGAGGACTCCCTCACCTACCGCATCGGGCTTACCGACGCTGAAGGGTGTACGAGCTTCAGCAACGTGGCCGGCGATGTGTTCGCCGATGCGACCCCGCCCAGTCCGCCGGTGCTCGAAGCCGTCACCGTGGACAGTCTGACAGGCCTTTCCACCATCAGCTGGGCCCCAAGCCCCGAAGGCGACACCGACGCCTACATCATCGTGCTCGTGACCTCCGGCGGGAACGTGATCCTGGACACCATCTACGGTCAGAACAACACCACCTATGTCTGGGCCGGGAGTCAGGCAGGGATGGGTGCCGAATCCTTCACGGTCGCTGCGTTCGATACCTGCTGGACGGGCAATCCGCCCAGCCCGAACACGAGCGCTACGCTTTCCCCGCATACCACCCTCTACGCGACCACCGCATACGACCGGTGTGGGGGTGAGATCACGGTGAATTGGTCCGGATATGTGGGTTGGGATGTCGACTTTCAGGAGCTCTGGGTGCAGGAGAATGGCGGAACATGGGCGCTGCTCTCCACGCTTCCCGCAGGTGCTTCCTCTGCCCAGCACACCGGTGTGGACCCGTTCTCCACGTACTGTTACATCGTCAAGGCGGTCAGGGATGGCGGAGCGGAGCATTCCCTGAGCAACAGGACCTGCCGGATCACCGACTATCCTCCGGTACCCCAGTTCAACTACCTGCGCACCGTGACCGTTCCGGGGACCAACGAGATCGCGATCATCGACAGCGTGGATACCGGTGCCCAGGTCCGTCGCTATCGCTTGCAACGCTCCTTCAATGGTGGTCCCTGGCAGCCTTTGGTGAACGTGCCCGGTGGTGGTGGCCCCTTGATCCAGTTCACGGACACCGATGTGCTGACCGCGGAACGCAGCTACCAGTATCGCGTCGTGGTGGACGACAGCTGTGGGAACGAAGTGCTCACTTCCAATCTTGGGAACAGTATCCTGCTCCGTGCGGAGGCCGGACTGGACGGCATCAACCGGCTGAGCTGGAACGGTTACGCAGGCTGGGCGGGGAACGTGGGTGGCTACGAGGTGCATCGCAGCATCGATGACGGCCCGTTCCAACTGCTCCAGGTGAACGCCCCCCTGGACTGGTCCTTCGAGGACGACGTAAGTGGGCTGGACCAGACCGGAGGACGGTTCTGCTATTTCGTGCTTGCCCGGGAAGCGGGCAACCCTTCCGGGATCGATGCGGAGTCGATGAGCAACCCGGCCTGCGCCATCCAGGAGGCCCAGCTGTGGGTGCCGAACGCCTTCATCGCCGGTGGCGTGAACGACCGGTTCATCCCGGTCACGGCGTTCACGGACTTCGCTGCCTACGAGTTCACCATCTTCAATCGCTGGGGCCAGGAGATCTGGACCACCGGCGATCCGGACATGCCATGGAAGGGGCAGGTCAACGGGAACTACGTTCCACAGGGTGTCTATGCCTGGTACTGTGCCATTCGCGATGGCGCCGGGCGGACCTATGAGCGTCGGGGAACGGTGACCTTCCTCTGGGGCCAGGAATGACCCCCCGGCGGATCCATGGGTCCGGCCGAAGACTTACCTTTGTGCATGGAACGATCGGGTACCATCCCCAAGGCCGCAGCGGGCTCCCGGACCGCCGCCAATGGCCATCACCCCCAGGACAAGTTCGTCGGTGAAGGGCTCACGTACGATGACGTGTTGCTCGTTCCCGCATACTCCGAGGTGCTTCCCCGTGACGTGGACATCCGGACCCGCTTCTCGCGGAACATCCAGCTGAACACGCCGGTGGTGAGCGCGGCCATGGACACCGTGACGGGTGCTGACCTGGCCATTGCCATCGCCCAACAGGGTGGCATCGGGGTCATTCACAAGAACCAGCCGGTCGAGAACCAGGCCGCCGAGGTGCGTCGCGTGAAACGCTCCGAGAGCGGCATGATCCTGGACCCCGTGAAGCTGGCCGAGGACGCCGTGGTGGGCGATGCCCTGAAGCTCATGGCCGAGTTCAAGATCGGCGGCATCCCCGTGGTGGACGGGAAAGGCAGGCTCGTGGGCATCGTGACGAACCGGGACCTGCGCTTCGAGAAGAAGATGGGCCGTCCGGTGGCCGAGGTCATGACCCGCGAAGGGTTGATCACCGCCGCCCCCAACACCACCATGGCCCAGGCCGAGGAGGTGCTGCAGGACCACAAGATCGAGAAGCTTCCCGTGGTCGATGACCAGGGATTCCTCGTCGGGCTCATCACCTACAAGGACATCATCAAGCTGAAACAGCGGCCGAACGCCTGCAAGGACCGGCATGGAAGGCTGCGGGTGGCCGCCGCCATCGGCATCGCGGCCGACAGCATGGAGCGGGCTACGGCCTTGGTCGCCGCCGGTGTGGACGCCCTGGTGATCGACACCGCCCACGGGCACACCCGTGGCGTGGTGGACATGCTCAAGCGCGTGAAGGAGTCCTTCCCCGACGTGGACGTGGTGGTGGGCAACATCGCCACCGCCGAGGCCGCCCTGGCCCTGGTGGAGGCCGGTGCCGATGCCGTGAAGGTGGGCATCGGACCCGGCAGCATCTGCACCACCCGGGTGATCGCGGGAGTGGGGGTCCCCCAGCTCACGGCGGTCCATGACTGTTCCCGCGCCATCGCCGATTCCGGGGTGCCGGTGATCGCCGACGGCGGCATCCGCTTCACCGGCGATGTGGTGAAGGCCTTAGCGGCCGGTGCCAGTACTGTGATGGTGGGAAGCATGTTCGCCGGCGTGGAGGAAAGCCCCGGGGAGACCATCATCTATGAGGGTCGGCGGTTCAAGGCCTATCGGGGCATGGGCTCGATCGAGGCCATGCAGCACGGCAGCAAGGACCGCTACTTCCAGGACATGGAGGACGACATCAAGAAGCTCGTTCCCGAAGGGATCAGCGGCCGGGTACCTTACAAGGGCCGCCTGGAGGAGGTGATGCATCAGCTCGTTGGCGGGCTGCGTGCAGGGATGGGGTATTGTGGCGCAAAGGACATGGCCGCATTGGGGAACGCGCGCTTCATCCGGATCACCATGGCCGGCATGAAGGAGAGCCACCCGCACGATGTCTTCATCACCCGCGAAGCACCGAACTACAGCCACGTCTGATCGGCCCGGGTGATGGACTGGCTCATCTCCATCGCACTGGGTGTCGGACTCGCCGCGGCCACCGGTTTCCGGGTCTTCCTGCCGCTCTTCGTGGTCAGCCTGCTGGCCCACCTGGGCCTTGGCGGGTTCGCGGTGAACGAGGACTTCGCCTGGCTCGGTTCCCTGCCTGCCGTCATCGCCTTCGGAGCCGCCACCCTGGTCGAGATGCTGGCCTACGCCTTCCCCTTCGTGGACAATCTGCTGGACACCCTGGCGGTGCCTTTGGCAGCAGCTGCAGGTACGCTGATCGCGCTGGGCACCATGGTGGACCTTCCGCCGCTGGTGCTCTGGAGCGTGGCCCTGATCGCAGGAGGAGGCATGGCCGGTGCCATCAAGGGCGGAGCCGCTGCCACGCGACTGGCCAGTTCCGTGAAGACCGCCGGCATGGGGAATCCGATCGTGGCCGTGCTGGAGACCGGAATGTCCGTCCTGCTCACGGTCATCGCACTCGTTCTGCCGCTCCTGGCACTCGTCATCGTCGCCACGCTGGCCTGGCAGCTCGTGCGTTGGGTAAGACGGCTTTGACCCTAGTTTTGAGCATGTCCTCGATACGCGTGGTCATTGCGGACGGCGACCCTCTGGCCGCGGAGGGGGTGGCGGAGCGGGTTCGTTCGTTGGACGGTCTGAGCGTTGTCGGTATCGTGCGTAACGGGAAGGAACTGTTGGAGGGGTTGGTCGGGTTCGACCCCGGACTGGTGGTCATGGAGGTGGCGATGCCCGGAATGGACGGTATCGACACCATGCGCGCGATCCGTCGCATGAGACCGGACCTGCCGGTGCTGGCCTATTCCACGCTGTGCAACATCGAGTACATCAACAGCATGCGCACCGAAGGTGCGGCCGGTTACCTCTTGAAGCACGGACCGGCGGATGAGCTTGGCAGGGCGATCTCGACGATCCTATCCGGTCGCGAGTACCTCAGCGAGGAGGCGGCCAGGGAGGTCGAACAGGGGTACCGGTTCACCAGCAAACAGCTCGGAGGGGAATACATCGGCCTCACGGAACGTGAACGTGAGGTGATCCGCTTGATCGCCCTCGAGCGCACGAACAAGGAGATCGCGGACGAGCTCTGTGTGAGCATCGATACGGTGAAGACCCATCGCAAGCACCTGATGGCCAAGTTGAACGTGCGAAGCATTGCCGGGCTGGTCCGCTACGCCGTGGAACGGCGCTGGGTCTGAGCCCGGATATCACCCCAAGTGGGGATCGACGACATCGTTCGCGGGAGGGACCTTTGATGCCGGACCGGTCATCATACCCCCATGCGCACCCCCGCCACCCTCCGTACGATCGCTCAGGCGTTCGGGATCCTGCTCCCCCTGCTGGTCACCGCCAGTGATCCGGGCCAGGTCATGGTCCAGGGGCGTATGCTGGCCGCGGGGGGCGATCTGCGGCAGGCACTCCTCGTCGTGGAGGTGGATGGCGTGGCATGCCATTGGGCCCATGTCTCCGCCAGGGGGCATTTCCGGGTGGAGCTTCCGGAAGGGGTGCATGCCAGGTTGGTCTTCTCCAGCCCGGACCGCCTTCCCAAGGAGGTGCTGCTGGACACCCACCGTGCCCTGGATGGGAGCGAAGGGGACCGGCGCCTGGAGTTCGATGTCCGACTGGAGTCCCTGTCCAGGAACGAGGGCATGGGTTACGCAGGCCCGGTGGGCCACATCGACTTCATTCGCGGCTCGGGCACCTTGAAGGTGAAGCGCTCAACCCGTCTGAAGGCGCACGCCCACGAACGTGAGTGACGAACGTGCGGTATGCGAGGTCAGCTCGCGTGCGTATGCACGTCCATCTGCGGGAAGGGAATGCTGATGCCGCCCGCATCGAAGCGCTTCTTCACCGTTTCGATGGTGTCAAAGTGCACGCCCCAGTAGTCGCCGGCGTTCACCCAGAGCCGCACCGCGAAGTTCACGGAGCTGTCGGCCAGCTCGCTCACGGCCACGAAGGGGGCTGGGTCCTTCAGGATCCGTTGGTCCGCGGCGATCACCTCATCCAGGACGCTCCTGGCCTTGTCGATGTCATCGCCATACCCGATGCCGAAGGCCAGGTCCACCCGGCGCTGGGCCTCCGTGCTGTAATTCACCAGGGCACCTGTGCTCACAGGGGCGTTCGGCAGGATCACCGTCTTGTTGTCCGGGGTCTTGAGCACGGTGTTGAAGATCTGGATGCTGTTCACCGTACCGCTGTGCCCCTGGGCCTCGATGTAGTCGCCGACCTTGTAGGGCTTGAACACCAGGATCATGACGCCACCTGCGAAGTTCTGCAGGGTGCCGCTCAGCGCCATGCCCACCGCCAGGCCGGCGGCACCGAGCACCGCGATGAAGGAGGTGGTCTCCACACCCACCATCTGGATCACGCTGATCACGAGCATCACCTTCAGCAGCGTGCTCGTCAGTCCCTTCAGGAAGGGGATCAGGGAGGGGTCCACCTCCCGTTTGCGCATGACCCGCACCATTGCCTTCGTGATCATGCCGATGACCCACAATCCCAGGATCAGCACCACCAGCGCCATCAGGGCCTTGGGGGCATAGGCCTTCACGAGTTCCAAAGCTTGTTCCGCGTATCCGTTCACGTCGTCCATGTCTTTCGGTTCGTTGGGTACTTGGTTCCGGGCTAAGGTAGGCCCCTGGTCCTGGGGGCCTCCGAACGCCCATCACAGGCGGGGATCGGTTACCTTTGCCACCCTTCAAGAACGACCTTTCGGAACCATGGAACTGAAAGCCCTGATCATCGGCCTCGCTGGCCTGAGCCTTTCCCTCGGTGTCCAGGCCCAGAACGGCACGGACGATCCCGTATTGATGCGTGTGGACGGTCAGCCCGTCACCCGATCCGAGTTCGAGGCCATCTACAAGAAGAACAACCAGGATGCCCCCGTGACCAAGGAGGCGTTGGATGAGTACCTGGAGCTCTTCGTGAACTACAAGTTGAAGGTCCGTGAAGCGGAGACCCTCGGAATGGACACCATGGCGGGTTTTCTTCAGGAACTTGCCGGCTACCGGGAGCAGTTGGCACGCCCTTACCTCATCGATCGGGAGCTGAACGAGGAGCTTCTTCAGGAAGCCTACGACAGGTCCCAGGAGGAGGTCCGCGCCTCGCACATCCTGGTCCAGCTGCCAGCCGACCCTTCCCCCCAGGACACGGCGGAAGCGTGGGCGCGGATCATGGCCCTTCGTGACCGGATCGTGGCTGGGGAGGATTTCGCGGCCGTGGCCAGGAGCAAGGGTGGAAGCGATGACCCGAGCGCCCAGAAGAACGGTGGCGACCTCGGTTGGTTCAGCGCCATGCAGATGGTCTACCCCTTCGAGTCCGCCGCCTATGGCACCCCTGTCGGCGAGCTGAGCGCTCCCGTGCGCACGCGGTTCGGCTACCACATCATCCGTGTGCAGGACCGCCGACCTGCCCGTGGCCAGATCCGGGTCGCCCACATCATGCTGCGGTCCATGGACCAGGATCCTGCTGAAAAACAGGCCGATGTGGAAAGGAGGATCAACGAGGTGCATGCCCTCCTGACCAATGGGGAGATCTCCTTCGAGGATGCTGCGCTGAGGTACAGCGAGGACGATGCGACCAGCGCGAAGGGAGGTGAACTCCCGATGTTCGGTACCGGGAAGATGATCGAGGAGTTCGAGGACGTCTGTTTCGCGCTCCCGACCGATGGTGCCATCAGCGAGCCCTTCCAGACCCGTCTGGGATGGCACATCGTGAAGCGGTTGGAATACAAGGCCCCGCCCTCCTTCGAGGCCTCCCGTGCGGAGCTCAAGCAGAAGATCGCGAGGGACAGTCGTGCGGACATCACGAAGAGTGCCTTCATCGCCCGGCTCAAGAAGGAGTACGGTACGGAACTCTTCCCCAAGAACCTGGCCGCGGTCAAGGGCCTGGTGGACGCATCCTACTTCGAACGGGGTTCCGTGCGCATGGACACGCTCCTCCGCAAGGACCTGGTGGAGGGTGAGTTCATGAGCGATGGTCGACCGATGCGGCGTGAGTTGACCGGCGTGCTCGTTGAGGGGCAATTGGTGAACACGCGGAGCAGGCGGTACGAGGACCTGGCCCACTCACCTCAGGATACCGTGGTCGTCAGGGATGTGCACCTCGGCTGGCGCTATGACCGCAAGAAGGCCTCCAAGCTCACCAGACCGGTGGCCACCTTCGACGGGGTCGTCCTCACCCAGCAGGACATGCTCGATTTCCTCGAGAACAAGCAGCGCAAGCAGGCCCCGGTCCCCGTGGACCAGTTGGTGGAAGAGCGCTTCCAGACCATGGTGGATGAAGCCGTCCTCGACCATGAGGATGCCCGGTTGGAGGCGAAGTACCCCGAGTTCCGCATGTTGATGAAGGAGTATCGGGATGGCATCCTGCTGTTCGAGCTCACCGATGAACGGGTGTGGAGCAAGGCCGTGGAGGATTCGGCAGGCCTCGAGGCCTACTATCAGGACCATCAGCTCGATTTCATGTGGGACACCCGCTATGATGCCGACCTCTACACCTGCGCGGATGCGACCGTGGCACGCCAGCTACGCAACAAATACCGGAAAGGGATGCGTGGTCAGGAGCTGGTCGATGCGCTCAACACCGGATCCGCCCTGAACGCCAACCTTCAGGAAGGGCTTTGGACCGTGGCTGACAAGCCCTACCTCCAGGGGATCGTCAAGCCCGGGCTTTCGGATGACATTGCCGTGGATGGATCGGTGGTGGTGGTGGACATGAAGGAAGTGCTGCCCGCCGCCCCCAGGACCCTGGACGAGGCGCGGGGGCTGGTCACGGCCGCCTACCAGGACCATCTCGAGAAGGAATGGGTATCCGCCCTTCGGAAGAAATACGAGGTGGTCATCGACCAGGATGTGCTCTATTCCATCCATTGAACGGCCTGGCTCGCTGACCGTCGGAGGGATCATGTTCGCCATGTCCCTGCTCGCCTGTTCCTCGGACCGTGGGACCGAGGACCCCGTGGTGGCGCATGCCTACGACAATGTGCTCACCTGGAGCGAGCTCCGGAGAATGGTGCCGGTGGACGCGAGCACGGAGGACAGTACGGCCATGGCCAACGATATCATCACCTCCTGGTTGCGGAAGGAGGTGCTGCTCCACCATGCCGAATTGAACCTTTCCGAGGAGGACCTGGATTTTGAGGAACGTCTCCGCAACTATCGCAATTCGTTGGTCATCTACGCGTTCGAGGATGCCATCGTGAGGGAAAAGCTGGACACCCTGGTCGATCGGCAACAGCTGGAGCTGCATCTCCAGGAGCATGCCGAGGACTTCCGGTTGAAGGAGGACCTGGTGCGCGTGAAGTGGTCGAAGGTCCGTTCCTCCGAAGTGGACCGACTGCGCCGTGCCAGGAAATGGTTCGAGAGCGACGATCCGGAGGACCTGCACGAGTTGGAACTCTGGATGGCGGAACAGGGGGTCTCGTCGACCGATCCGCAGGGACAATGGATGTCCAGGGAGCGCTTGGACATGGAACTACCCTTCAACGGGTCGGGAGTGAAGGCCGGGCAGCGGGTGGTCGTGAGCGACTCCGTTGATCATTACTTCGTGGAGGTGATGGATGTACGACCCATGGACAGCCTGGCACCGTTGGAACTGGTCCATCAGGACATCAGGGCCATCGTGTTGAACCAACGCAAGCTGGCCCTTGTACAGGGCATGCACGACGACCTTTTCGAGAAGGCATTGACCAATGGCGAGATCGGCACTCCTTAGTCTTCTGCTGCTCGTCCTGGTGACCGGCCGCACCCTTGCGCAGCCGGGGGGGGAGATGATCGATGGCATCATTGCCGTGGTCGGCACGGAGCCGGTGCTCTATTCCGAGTTGGCAGGCCGGTTGGAGTCCGGTGCGGCCACGGCAGGTCCTGAGGTGTGTGCCGGCCTGGAGGACCTGCTCTTCGAACGGGCCCTGTTGGACCAGGCCCGGCTGGACAGCGTGGTGGTGGACGAGGCACAGGTGCAATCCGAGCTGGATCGCCGGATCCGCTATTTCGAGGCCCAGATCGGAGGGAGGGAGGCCTTGGAGGAGTTCTACGGCAAGACCGTGGCCGAGATCAAGGACGACTTCCATGATCAGGTGGCGGATCAGTTGCTGGTCCAGACCATGCAACGCCAGGTGGCGGGCGATGTGCGGCTGACACCGCGGGAGGTGGAGCGGTTCTTCAAGGAGATCCCCGAGGACAGCCTGCCCTTCATCAATGCGGAGGTGGAATACGAGATGGTGCTGCGCATTCCGGAACCGAGCGAAGAGGAGGATCGGAGAACGCGCCAACGGCTTGAAGGATTCAGGGAGTCCGTCCTCTCCGGTGACAAGGACTTCTGCACCCTGGCCATTCTCTACTCGCAGGACCCCGGGTCCGCCTCCGATTGTGGGGAGTTGGGCATGGTGCCCACCGGTGTCATGGTCCCCGAGTTCGACGCCGTGGCGTTGAGCCTCAAGGATGGTGAGGTGAGCCAGGTCTTCCGGACCGAGTTCGGATACCACTTCATGCAGATGGTGGAACGCCGTGGAGAACAGTTCAATGCCCGGCACATCCTTCTCCAACCCCAGGTCACTTCGCAGGACCTGGAACGGGAGCGCAGGCTCTTGGACAGTCTGGCCACCCTGGTCCGGGACGGGCGGGTCGGCATGAGCGAACTGGCCGCGGAGTACAGCGATGATGAGGCCAGCAAGAGCAACAACGGGTTGGTGGTGGACCCCGTTTCCAATTCCCAACGCTGGCCCATGAACGAGTTGGACCGCGAGACCGCCTTGGTGATCGATGCCCTTTCCCCCGGCGAGGTGGCCCAACCGCAACTCGTGGTGCTTCCGGATGGCAAGAAGGCCTATCGGATCATCCGACTGCGGTCCCGTTCGGAACCTCACGTGGCCGATCTGGAGCGTGATTACCGCATGATCCTGCAGGCGGCGGAAGCGAGCCGCCGGGCCGATGAGGTGGATGGATGGGTACGGGAGAAGGTCGGCACCACCTACGTGCGGATCGATCCGCGGTTCGCCTCCTGTTCCTTTCGCAACGCCTGGACCGGTGACGCCGGGCAGTAGCCCTGCACGGACCCTACCTTTGCCCGCCTTGGCACCCAATAGACGACCTCGATCATGACCCAGGGAGAGAACGATGTGGAAGCGGTACGGCTGTTCGGTGACCGCTATGCCAAGCTCCGTTCGGAGATAGGCAAGGTCATCATCGGTCAGCAGGAGGTCGTCGACGATGTGCTCACGGCGATCTTCGCTCGTGGTCATTGCCTGTTGGTGGGGGTGCCGGGCCTGGCCAAGACCCTGCTCGTGAACACCGTGGCCCAGGCCCTCGGGCTTTCCTTCAACCGGATCCAGTTCACCCCGGACCTGATGCCGAGTGACATCGTGGGGTCGGAGATCCTGGATGCCGACCGGCAATTCCGGTTCATGAAGGGCCCGATCTTCGCCAACATCGTTCTGGCCGACGAGATCAACCGTACGCCCCCGAAGACCCAGGCGGCCCTGTTGGAAGCGATGCAGGAGCGGTCGGTGACGGCCGCCGGTAGTTCCTACCCCCTGCCGAGCCCCTTCTTCGTGCTTGCCACGCAGAACCCCATCGAACAGGAGGGGACCTACCCGCTCCCTGAAGCCCAGTTGGACCGGTTCATGTTCAACATCTGGGTGGATTATCCATCCTACGATGAGGAACTGGCCGTGGTGAAGGCCACCACCAGTGACCTGGACGTCCAGGTGTCTCCGGTGCTTTCAGCTGAAGAGATCCTGCGCTTCCAGGGGCTCGTGCGCCGCATCCCCGTACCCGAGAACGTGTTGGAGTACGCGGTCAGGCTGGCGACCAGCACACGCCCGGGTACGGCGGGTGCACCGGACGTGGTGCAGCAGCATGTGAGCTGGGGAGCCGGCCCCAGGGCCTCCCAATACCTGGTCATCGGCGCCAAATGTCACGCCCTGGCCCGAGGTCGATTCTCTCCGGACATCGAGGACGTGCAGGCCGTTGCGCGTCCGATCCTGCGTCACCGGGTGGTGCGCAACTACAAGGCGGAGGCCGAGGGAGTGTCCGTCGACTCCCTGGTGGAGGCGCTCCTCTGACGGGCTTTCGTTGCCTGTCCGGGCTTCCTCCGCTAACTTTGGAGGAACTGAAGAACACGAACTGCATCCCCATGCCACGTCTCTTGCGATCCCTGCTTTTCGCGGTGCTCACCGCCCTGCTCGTCCCGGCCCAGGCCCAGCTACCGAACGTGGACATCACGTTGGTGGACAACGGGAACAACGAACTCGAGGTCCGCGTGAGGCCGGATGCGGATTTTGACGGGCTCTTCTCCAGCCTCGTCTTCACGATCCGTTGGAATGCCTCCACGGGCACGGACCTGGGCAACATTTCGCAGGTGGTGCCGGCGGCGCTCTACATGCCTATCAGTAAATCCGGAGGGCAGATCGACGCCGGTTCGTTCAGGTATCAGGTCTTCGCGGGTTTCGGGTTCACGCCGCTCAACTCGATCAGCGAGTCATGGACCGCAGGCACCGAGTACGCCCTGATGACCATTCCCGTGCTCAATGGTTCGGACCTGTTCGAGATCGTGAACGACACGTGGACCGGTGATATCGCCAATAATGGGGACTACTACATTTCCCTGAACGGCAGCGATCAGACGGGCATGATCTACTCGATCTCCACGGGCGTGGAGATGGGGGATCCCGATCTGGAGGCATTCCACGTGCAGCCCAATCCGGCTTCCGACCGGGTCGTCGTCAACTACCTGGCCGATCCCGACGTGGAACAGGTCGTGGAGGTCGTGGATGCGACGGGCCGCAGCATCCTGCGGCAGGTCGTGGCCAGGGCCAATGGTGAGGCTCGCATGGAACTTGATCTGCGCACGGTGCAGGCCGGTGCCTACCATGTCGTATTGCGTGGCGGTCAGCGTGTGATCACACGCAAGCTGGTCGTGCAGTGAGACCGGTGCTTCGGTCCCTTCCTGTGGTGCTCCTGACGCTGGTCGTTCGGACGACCGTTGGTCAGGTGCCTTGCGAGAACGGGAGCGCCGGACCCTACGGATGCCATGCGGTGGACCTTTACTCGGTCATGTCCCCGGCCCAGTTGGGGGTCACCGGGTCCTCTCCGAGCGTGAACGACTGCTGGGGCTGGACGGACCCCCTGACCCAACGGGAATATGCCCTGGTCGGCTGCAGGAACGGTTCGGCCTTCGTGGACATCACCGACCCCGTGGCTCCGGTCCTGGTCGGAACGCTGCCAAGCCACACGTCGAACAGCATCTGGCGTGACATCAAGGTCTACGCCGATCACGCGTTCGTGGTCAGCGAGGCCCCTGGGCATGGGCTGCAGGTGTTCGATCTGACCCGGTTGCGGAACGTTCCCTCGCCTCCGGTCGTCTTCAGTGAGGATGCACATTTCGGATCGTTCGGCAATGCGCACAACCTGGCCATCGACGAACAGGCAGGAATGGCCTATGTCGTGGGCTCGGATCAATGCTGGGGTGGCCTATTCATCATCGACATCACGGACCCTGTGGTCCCCACCCTGGCCGGTTGCCATGCCCTGGATGGCTATGTCCATGATACCCAGTGTGTCACCTATGCCGGGCCGGACCCCGATCACCAGGGTGCGCGCATCTGCATCAACAGCCACTCAGGGAATCCGGACAAGAAGACCATTGTGGATGTGACCGACGCGTCCGATGTTCAGCATTTGTCATCCATCAATTGGCCCGATGCGCGTATCGGCCATCAAGGCTGGTTGACCGAGGACCACCGGTATTTCCTGCTGGGCGATGAAGGCGATGAGCTCTTTCATGGCTTCAACACCCGGACCCTGGTCTTTGATGTGTCCGATCTGGACGCCCCGGTCCTGATCGGGTCCCACTTCGGCACCAAGGCCAGCACGGACCACAACCTGTACGTCCGGGACGGGTTCGTCTTTCAGGCCAATTACTCCTCCGGGCTCCAGGTCCTGCGTCCCGTGGACCTGGACCAGGCGCAACTCGAGGAGGTCGCCTGGTTCGACACGTACCCTGCCGGATCCTCCGCGGGTTACGATGGAGCCTGGAGCGTGTACCCCTGGTTTCCTTCGGGGAACGTGATCGTCAGTGATTACGACAACGGTCTGTTCGTTCTCCGGCCCAATGTGAGGGTGTCCGTGAAGGTCTGTCTTGGCGGTGCCTACGAGCAGGGGACCGGCCTCATGCGTGACGATCTTAGACAGGCCGGGCTGGTGCCCTTGCAGGAGCCTTACACCGGGATCGGCATGGTGCTGCCCGGTGGCGGAGGTGAGTCCATCGATGCCGCTGTATTGCTCACCCAAGGTTCGGAGGCCGTGGTCGACTGGGTCGTGGTGGAGCTCCGCGATGTGCAGGATCCGTCCATCGTGCTTGCAGCGAGGGCGGCCCTGTTGCAACGGGACGGGGACGTGGTGGACGTGGATGGGGCCTCCCCGGTCCGGTTCCCGCTTCCACCACATGCCTACCGGATCGCGGTGCGGCATCGGAACCACCTGGGTGCCATGACGGCCGATGCCGTGGAGGTGGGCCTTCTGGGGACCACGATCGACCTCACCGATCCGAACCTCGCCTTGGCTGGCCAGGACGCCACGGACGTGCAGGGCGGTGTGCGGCTGCTGTGGTCAGGAAATGCGGTCAATGATGATCGGCTGAAGTACACGGGCAGTGATAATGACCGTGATCAGGTCCTGCACGCCATCGGCGGGGTCGTGCCTACGGCCACGGTCTCCGGGTATCATCCGGAGGACGTGAACCTGGACGGGACGGTGAAGTACACCGGAGCGTCGAATGACCGGGATCGGATCCTGCAGCAGATCGGCGGGGTCCTGCCCACGGCGATCAGGGTGGAGCAATTGCCCTGACCCTTGCTCTGCGTGAGCGTTCGGGGTATATTGTGCCGTTCTGAAACCTTCCTGAGCACAACATGAGGATCACTGCGAGCCTGATCATGGGAGCGTTGATGCCGGCCGTGGCGTTGGCACAATGCGTTTCATCGTTTCCCTCCCTCGAGGATTTCGAGGGGTTCACCGTGGGCACTCCCGGTACGCTGGTGAACAACTGGACCAACCTTTCGGGTGATGACATCGACTGGAACGTCGATGCCAATGGCACCCCCAGTCAGAACACCGGTCCCTCGGCGGACCATTCACTGGGCACCACGGCGGGGAAGTACATGTACATCGAGGCCACCTCCCCGAATTTCCCCAACAAGGTCGCCATTCTGGAAAGCCCCTGCTACGACCTGACCGGTGCCAGCGATGCCATGCTCACCTTCTGGTACCATATGTATGGAGCCGAGATGGGCTCGCTCGCCATAGACCTCATGGTGAACGGCACCCCGGTGACCGACGTGCTGGTGATCACGGGCGACCAGGGGAACGTCTGGCGTCAGGCCTATGTGGACCTTTCCGCTCACGTGGGCCAGAACAACCTCCGCGTTCGCTTCCGCGGGACCACCGGGTCGAACTACACCAGCGATATCACCATCGATGATGTGCGACTGGCCAAGGAACCCGTGATACTCGGTTGCACGGACCCGAACGCGGGGAACTACGACCCCCAGGCCACGGTGGATGATGGGACCTGCACCATCGCCTGTCCGGCCAACGAGGTCGCCGTGGAGATCCAGATCGTTCCCGACAATTACCCCACCGAGATCAGCTGGGACCTGGTGAATGGTTCAACGACCGCCGTGCTCGCGTCGGGTGGATCGTCCGGGACCACGGTCTGCGTGCCGGAGAACGCCTGCCTGGTGTTCACCATCAACGACAGCTATGGCGATGGGATCTGCTGTGGCTATGGGAATGGCAGCTATTCCGTGTTCCGCAACGGGGTCCTGGTCGCCACGGGTGGCAACTACGGGTCTTCGGAGCAGACCGTGTTCAATTGCCCCCCCGGTTTCAGCTGCTCGGAAGCCTTGGTGGCTGACACGGGTCAGGTCTACACCGCGCCGACCCTGGAGTTCTGGTATGATTTCACCCCCCCGGAGACCGGTGCGTACACGATCACCACGTGTGGGCTCAACACCTGCGATACGAAGGTCTGGGTCTACGACGCGGATTGTTCGCAGATCACCTTGAGCGATGGTGTCGAAGGTGCCACGTTCGCGGATGATGACGAGGGCGGGTGCGGCCTCCAGGCCGTTGTAAGCGCCAACATGCCTGGTGGCGTGCTGCACCACATTCGCATCGGTACGAACAATGGCGATTGTTCCCAGGTCCAGTTCGAGATCATCTTCAACGGCCCCGTGGTGGGCTGCATGGACCCTGGTTCCTGCAACTACGACCCCCTGGCCACGGTGGATTGTGGGGGCTGTTGCATGGCCCCGGGTGATCCCAACTGTCCGGACGGGCCCGATCTGACCTTGAACCAGGCCGACCTGGAGAACAGCATCTTCCTCACCACGGTCAACATCACCGATGCCTGTGCGCCGGTGGAGGGATGCACCAGGGGGATGGGGCAACGCTATGTGCTGCGGTTCAGCACCCGCATCGACAACATCGGGACCACCGACTACTACATCGGCAGTCCGAACTCGCAGCCGCAGATGTTCGACTTCAACAACTGCCACGGCCACGCCCACTATGCCGGGTATGCGGATTACCTGCTCTTCGACCAGAACGACAACGCGATCCCGGTCGGCTTCAAGAACGGCTTCTGCGTGATCGATGTCGGTTGCTTCGGTGGAACAGGACAGTACGGATGCAGCAACATGGGCATCAGTGCCGGATGTTATGACCGCTACGGAAGTGGTACCACCTGCAATTGGATCGACATCACGGACGTGCCTGCCGGGGAATACACCCTCGTGCTGCGGACCAATTGGCAACAGGCGCCTGACGCCCTCGGCCGTCATGAGCAGGATTACACCAACAACTACGCCCAGCTGTGCATCGAGATCACCAGGGACCAGAACGATGTTCCGTCCTTCTCGGTGCTCCAGAACTGTCCGACCTGGACGGATTGTGCGGGGATCCCCTACGGTGACTCGCGGTACGACTGCACAGGCACGTGCGGTGGCATCACCCAGACCGGTGACCTGAACAGCGATGCCCAACGGGATGCTGCCGATGCCATCGAATACGTGACGGGCATCCTGGGAAATGACGTTTCGGCCTCGGCCTGCACGGACCTGAACGGGGACGGGCTGATCACCGTGACCGATGGTGCCCTGCTGGCGAATTGCTACAACACCCAGGACGCGCATGACCAGTCTCCCCACGTGCTGCACTACCATCCCTGGTGCGACTATCCGCGTGGATGGTTGAGCACCTTGGACACGGCCTGGTTGTCCCTGGGCAACTTCGATCCGGTGGGCAAGACGGTGGACATCTTCCTGAAGAACCCGAACTCCAGGGTGCTCGGATATGAGTTCGACCTCAGCGGTCTTACCATCCAGAGCGTGGAGAACCTCTCGCCGAACGTGATGAACGAGATGGCCGTGTCCAGTTCGTTGGGCGGTACGAAGGTCATCGGCTTGTCCTACATCGATTCCAGCATCGTCAAGAGCTCGGCGCCCATGCCCCTGTGCAGGGTCCATTACCTGACCCTGACCGATGCCCAGATCTGCATCGCGGACATCGCCGACATCGTCAATGAGGATGCGAACAACATCATCCATCATGGCACCGGTGATTGTCTGACCGTTCCGAACACCGTGGTCGTGGACATGAAGGCCTGGCTCGAAGGCCCGTTCAGTGCGGGCCAGATGAATGATGCATTGCGTGCCGCCACCTTGCTTCCTTCCTCCGAACCGTACACCGGTCTTGGATTCTCCCACGTTGGTGGAGGTGGTGGCGAGACGGTGCTTGCCGGCGTGTTCGATGTGACCGGTCCGGATGCCGTTGTCGATTGGGTGATGGTGGAGCTGCGGGATGCCAATGCTCCCGCCACCATCGTCTCCACGCGGAGCGCCTTGCTGCAACGGGATGGTGATATCGTGGGAATGGACGGTACCTCACCCGTGGTCCTCTTCGCCACGCCCGGCAACTATCATGTCGCACTTCGCCATCGGAACCACCTCGGTGTCATGACGGCCTCCGCCGTTGCCCTGGGTGCCACGGCCACGACCATCGACCTGCGGACGGCCTCCACCCCGACCTGGGGGTCGGAAGCGCGAAAGGACCTGGGAGGCGGTGCCATGGGTTGCTGGATGGGGAACACGGTGCAGGACGGTCAGATCAAGTACACCGGCAGCTTCAATGACCGGGACCCCATCATCTCCGTGATCGGGGGTACGGCCCCCACCAATGTGGTCATCGGATACTACCGGGAGGACTCGGACCTCAGCGGTATCGTGAAATACACGGGATCGGGCAACGACCGCGACCCCATCCTCAACAACATCGGGGGTGTGGTCCCGACGAACACCCGTACTGAGCAGCTTCCCTGATCAGTGGGATCCCCACAGTGCGCCAGCTCCGTCTCGAACGGGGCTGGCGCCGCTTTGTTCAGGTGAATAAATTGCCGATCCACTCGAAGTCATGAGCACAAGCCATCGTTCGCTATTCGCCCTGATCGCCTTGGGAATGCTAGGCCCGGCCTTTTCTCAGGGCCAGGTGCCGGAGGGGGTCGAAGCGGCCAGAAAGGTCGCCATCGAGAAGGGGTGTTCTCCCATGGACGTACAGGACCTCCGGGTCCGGGACCGCTACACGGATGGTCGTACCGGGGTGGAACACACCTTCTTCCAGCAGTTCTGGCAGGGTGTCCCGGTATACCATGGTCAGGTGGCCGTGCACCGGAAGTCCGATGGCACCGTGGTCGCAGCCCATTCGGCCGCGATGGTGGGTCTGGAGAAACGGGCACAGGTATCAGCGCCCGCCCTTTCCGCCGAGCAGGCGTTGAGGAGCGTGCTGGATGGTCTGAGGGTGCCCGGGACCATACGCACCGGGGAAGCGGACGGTCCGGAAGGCCGGTTCCGCTTCACGGTGGACGGGTTCTCCGAGCCCCCTTTCGTGGAACGTTGCCTGGTGCCCGTGGGGGATCGGTTGCGCACGGCATGGAACGTGAACGTCTATCTGCCGGATGGTTCCCATTGGTGGAACATCCGGATCGATGATTCCTCGGGAGAGGAGCTTGATCGGGACGATTGGGTCTCCCATTGCATGTTCGATGGGTTCGGAGATGGTGTGCTCCAGGCTTGTGCGGGACACGCGTCCCCCTTGGCCCCCCCGCCGGCCTCCCCGAACGATTACAGGGTGTATGCCTGGCCGTTGGAAAGCCCGAACCATGGCCCAAGGACCCTGCAGAACGCTCCCTGGAACGACGCGCTCAACGCGAGCCCCTTCGGGTGGCACGACACGGATGGAAGTGCAGGGCCCGAGTTCACCATCACCCGAGGCAACAACGTCTGGGCCCAGGAGGATGCCAACGGGAACAATGGCACGGGCTACAGCCCGGACGGCGGGGTCGACCTCGACTTCGACTTCCCCATCGACCTGACCCAGGCACCCTCCACGTACCAGGATGCCGCGATCACCAACCTCTTCTACTGGAACAACATCATCCACGACGTGTGGTACCAGTACGGGTTCGATGAACCGAGCGGCAATTTCCAGGAGAACAACTATGGCAATGGTGGCGTGGGAGGTGACCATGTGCTCGCTGATGCACAGGACGGCAGCGGGACCAACAATGCCAACTTCGCCACTCCTCCGGACGGCAGCGATCCGCGCATGCAGATGTTCCTGTGGAACACGGCATCCCCGGCGATCGACGGTGACCTGGACAATGGCATCATCGCCCATGAGTACGCGCATGGCGTGTCGAACAGGCTCGTGGGTGGCCCCTCCAACACCAGCTGTCTGTCCAATGCCGAACAGATGGGGGAGGGCTGGAGCGATTTCTTCAGCCTTGTAATGACCATGGCCCCGGGGGACCAGGGCACGGACGCCCGGGGGATCGGAACGTTCGCATTGGCCGAACCGGTCACGGGCCCAGGCATACGCCCGGCTCCGTACAGCACGGACTTCGGGGTGAACAACTTCACCTATGCCAATACCAATGGTGGGGTGTCCCAACCCCACGGTATCGGATTCGTGTGGTGCACCATGTTGTGGGAGATGACCTGGGAGCTGATCGCCGTGCATGGCTTCGACCCGGACCTGTACCAGGGCACGGGTGGCAACAACATCGCGATGCAGTTGGTGATCGACGGGCTGAAGCTCACTCCCTGCAATCCGGGCTTCGTGGACGGACGCGACGCCATCCTGCAGGCGGACCAGATCCTGTACGGTGGCGCCAACCAGGACCTGATCTGGGCCGCGTTCGCCAGGCGGGGGCTGGGTGCCAGTGCGGACCAGGGATCTTCGGGAAGCCGGAGTGATCAGACGGAGGCGTTCGACCTGCCTGTGGATGACAACGTGGGGGTGGCGGAAGCGGTCCACCCGCTTCCCGGCGCGCTGTTCGAGTGTGGCAACGGAGGCGTCGTGAAAGTGGAGGTCCGGAACAATGGACTCCTGGACCAGGCCAACTTCCCGGTCAGCTATCAGCTGGACAACGGACCGGTGACCACTCAGAACTTTCCTGGTACCCTGCCCGCCGGGGCTTCGGCCATCATGGATATCGGAGCGCCGCTCACCGTGGTCGGGATCGGCCCGCACACGTTCAAGGCGTGGACCTCCCTCCCTACGGATGCCTATTTGGGGGATGACACCCTTTCCTTCCAGTTGGAACTGCTGGCGTCGCTGTCCACACCGCATGTCGAGGACGTTGAGGGTGGAGCGGTGCTCCCCTCTGGTTGGACGCTGGAGAACCCGGATGCGGGGATCACCTGGACCACGGCCGCACTGGCGAACGGGCCCGACTGTGGTCCGACCACGGCCTGGCGGCTGGATCATTATACCTACCCGACCAACGGAGAACTGGACCACCTGATCAGTCCGGTGTTCGACCTCACGGGCAGCATGAACAGCAGGCTGCTCTTCGATCATGCCTACGTGGAGTACAGTGCCACGTACACCGACGGCTTCCGGGTGGAGGTGAGCCAGGATTGCGGGCAGAACTGGGTGGTCGTGTTCGACGAGTCCGGTCCCGACCTCGCCACCGCACCGGCCGTGACCGCCAATTGGGTGCCGGCCTCCTGTTCCGAATGGCGCACGAGCCTGGTGGACCTCAGCGCCTTTGATGGCTCGGAGGTGCAGTTGCGATTCGTTTCCGTGAACGGATACGGCAACAACTTCTACCTGGACAATGTCCGGGTGGAGTCGGCCTTCGCCAAGGACATGGCCATGATCGGCCTGCTCCTGCCGCAACCCGCCCAGCTGCGCACCTGTGACCCCGGACCCCAGGACGTGTCGGTCGAGCTTTGGAATGCCGGTGCCGACCCACAGGCCAATGTCCCGGTGTCCTGGCAATTGGACAACGGACCGGTGAGCACTGACATCCTGGCCGGTCCGCTGGCTGCCGGTGACACCGTGGTCCATACGTTCACCACACCTCTTGTGCTTCCCGGTTCCGGGGCATTCGAATTGAAGGTCTGGACGGCCCTCGGTGGCGATCAGAACACGGCCAATGACACCTTGACCTCCGATCTCACCGTGGATCCCGCTGTGTCGCTTCCGAGCATCATGGACCTGGAGAGCGAGATCCTCTGTTCGACCAACTCGGATTGCGATCTGACGAGCTGCCCGCTGATCGGTGGTTGGAGGAACCTGACCAACGGTGATGAGGACGATGTCGATTGGCGGGTGGACAATGACGGAACTCCTTCAACGAACACAGGCCCCTCCACCGACCTGTTGCCCGGCACGGCGCAGGGGAAGTACCTCTACCTGGAGGCCAGTAGTGGCTGCACCGGACGGACGGCCGTGCTCGAGAGCCCATGCTTCGACCTGGGGGGCACGGTCCAGCCCTTCCTGAGAACGGGCTACCACATGTTCGGCAGCGATATGGGCGAGTTGCACGTTGACCTGGATCCAGGGACCGGTTGGGTCCTTGATGTGGTGCCCCCGATCGTGGGCGACCAGGGCGACCAGTGGGACACGTTGCTTGTGGACCTTTCCGCATGGAGCGGTCAGGTGATCCGTCTCCGCCTGCGGGGAGTGACCGGGACCGGGTTCGCGAGCGACCTGGCCCTGGACGCCATCGAGTTGTTCGATGCGGTGCCGCCCTTGGCGGTCCAGGCCAGGGTCCTGTTGGAGGGGCCCTATGCTGCCGGTACGGGGCTTATGAACGATGACCTGCGGCAGTTGGGGCTGATCCCCCTGGTGGAGCCCTTCACGGGTCTTGGCCTGCTCGGGCCCGGAGAAGGGGGCGATGCCGTGGACGATCCCTCGGTGTTCACGGTAACAGGTCCGGATGCGATCGTGGACTGGGTGCTGGTGGAACTTCGCGACCAGGTGGACCCGGCGATCGTGGTGGATGCCCGCCCGGGCCTGGTGCAACGCGATGGCGATGTGGTCGGCACGGACGGTGTATCGCCCCTGTATTTCACGGCTTCGCCCGGTGACCACCATGTGGCCATCAGGCACCGGAACCATTTGGGATGCATGACGGCAGCCACGGTGACCTTGGGCACCACCCCGATGTTGGTGGATCTGGCGGCTGCCGGAACACCCACCTTCGGCACGGACGCCCGACGCGTGCTCGGCGCTGCGGCGGTCCTCTGGGCCGGCGAGGTGGAGCCGGATGGGCTGGTGAAGTACACCGGCGTGTCCAATGACCGGGATCCGATCCTGCAGGCCATCGGAGGTACCGTTCCCACGAACAGCATCTCGGGCTATCTGAGGTCCGACGTGAACATGGACGGTACGGTCAAGTACACCGGCGGTGGCAATGACCGCGATCCGATCCTGCAGAACGTGGGGGGTGTGGTGCCCACGGCCACCCGTCTCGAGCAACTTCCCTGAACACCGACCATTGACAGCCCCTTGGAACGGGGCGATCTTGCAGCATGAACCTGAACAAGCTTTTCCTGGTCCCCTGCACCGTGTGTATCGGCGCCTGGGGCCTGCAGGCACAGACCTTCACCCTGTCGACCTCGATCCTGTCCGATCAATCCGCTCGCACGGGGAATTGCGTGGGCATCGCCGACATGGACGGGGATGGCTACGACGACCTGATCCTGCTGGACAACAGCAGACATCTGTACATCGACTATCAGGGCTCCAACGGGAGCTTCACGTCATTCGATTACGGCAATGTCTCGGGTTCCAGTCAGTGGGGCATGTGCGCGGGCGACGTGGACGGCGATGGCCACAAGGACGTGGTAAGCGGGGGGAATGGTGATGGGGTCCATTTCATGGAAATCACCTCCCCAGGAGTTTCTTCATTGAGTTCATTGAACAATGGCACTGGCCAATTCTTCATGCAGGCCATGAACATGGCCGACATCAACAACGACGGCCACTTGGACGTCTTTGGATGCAATGATATCGGCCCTTCTCGCATATGGCTCAACAATGGGGTAGGGGGCCTGTCCTACAACGATTACATCGACTTCAGCACGAACCCTTCCTCGGACATGAGCGGGAACTACGGGAGCGTGTGGATCGACTTCGACAACGATGGTGACCTGGAC
>ERZ795053.762-NODE-762-length-40988-cov-6.414604_pt1 | contig 40988 bp, 20 predicted proteins | sample MGYA00375137_ERZ795053 | MGnify/ENA primary metagenome ERZ795053 (study PRJEB30182, sample SAMN05720284) | activated sludge metagenome | isolation source: Anaerobic digester | place: Hong Kong | collected 2014-12-17 ... | reverse complement strand
TCGACTGGTGGAAGAGCCTCAAGCCCTGCGACATGATGCGCGAGCGGCTGTTCATGCCACGCGTCGACTGGGAAATCCTGAAGCGCCTCCGCAAGGCGGACATCGCCTGGCGTCAGGCCGACCAACAGGAGGGACCTCTGCTGGAGCGATATGGACTGAGGTTCGTCATGAAGAACCTGGACGCGTTTGTCTGCTGACGCGAGAAACTCGACAGCGCATCGTGAATGCGTGAGTGACTACATGAAGATCCGTGCGTACCCGGGTTCGACTCCCGGGATCGCGAAAGCGATTAGCTCATTGGCAGAGCGACGGAAGATGTCACTCATACCCTTGTCACGTGCGCGATTTTGACAACTGAGACGGGAGACCCCCGGCGAATGCCTGTGGAACTACATGGTTTCAATCCCGAGATGCGGGTTCGAGTCCCGCCGGTCGTCCGCGACGCAAGTCGCTGCGCCGTCGTCTAAATGGCAGGACGCGCGAGTGTTTCACAAATCCTCGTCGCCAGGGTCTCCTTTCCTCGGGTTTCTCAGACGACTGCGCAGCACAACCGCATGCGTCGATGAACATGGAGCGTATTAATGGCTCGCTACGAACGAAACGGAAAGTCACTTCGCCAACTGGTGCTGGACCTGTGTGGTAACGATCAAAAGGCGAAAGACGCCGCGGGTTACTCGATCGCCCATATGTACCTGGGGCTGGAGATGGACGCGGAGGGACGCGAGCGGATGGACACGGAGGAATCGAGCGGTTTTCCCGACAAACTTCAGGAGATTCTGCTTGCGCCGGACTTCCCGGGGGTCGAGATCATCCGTCAGCTGATTCACGAGCGTACTCGCGAACGAGTTCGCCCGTCGCCCATGGCGTTTCGAACGACGCTTCGCGGAGGGCGCGACGTGAGCTCCGATATCGAGCTGGCCATCGACTTCCTGTGCGATTCGCTTGGCTCCGCGGCGATCGGGGTTCTGCCGGAACTGATGTCGATGGCCGAAGCGGATCCGGCGAGTCTGTCAGGCGCGTTCGCCTCCGCCTGTATTGCCGGTATCGGCGCCCAGGCGGTCGAGGCGACGGAAGTGATGTTTCACGCGCAGTCCGTTCTCGGCGATCGCCACGGCGACTATGTGAGCGCGGCGGAGAACTTCAGTGCGCCCGTCCGCGCCATCGCCGCGTTCAGCGACGTGGACGCCGCGATTCTGCCGCGCCTGATTGAGCGCGCGGCGCGCGGAACGGAATGTGAGCGAAACGGCGCCATTGCAACAGTGACGGCAATGGGCTCGCGCGCCGCCGACGCCCTGCCGACATTGTTCGACATGCTGGACAGGCCTGATTGCGTGTACCGCGTCACGTCGGCGATCGCCGCAATCGCCGAAGCGGGCGATCAGCTCGCCATCGACGCGCTGAGGCGAGGCCTCGCGAGGGCGTCAGACGATGATCAGTCCGGCTTCGTTGACGCGATGTGCGAACTGGGTGTCAGCGACGCCGAGATCGCCGAGTCGCTCGAGCGTCGAGCGGGGGCTCACAATGTACCCGCTGTCGCCGCGGACAACGCCTCTGCGCCGGACGAGGCGCTCATCGAGAGCGGAATTCAGGCGATCCAGGAGAAGCTTCGGCCGATCGTGCCGGCGCTCATTTCGGGCGAGCGCGGCGATCGTATTCAGGCCGCCGACGACTTTCTGAGCTTGCTGGACGACTGCATGCCGCTCTGGTCGCTCGCCGCCGGCGCCAATCGCAACTTTCGCGACGAGGCTTTGGCTCGGCTGCTCGCCGAACCGGACTTTCCGACGGAAGATGTGCTGGACGCATCGATCGACCGGTATCTGGCGGCGACTGATGATTACAACGCGCGCCACGCGAAGTCAAAGTCCATTGGCTGGATTACGAGCCACGAAAGCGTCAGGACAGGTCACGCGCACCGGGCGATTGTCGCGCACTGCGGAGCTCGCGGTGTCGCCATATTGCCGCGGCTCGCCCAACTCCTGCGACGGGAGGATTGCGATCGTTGCATGATGGAAATGGCGGCGAACGCGATGCTGAGTATCGGCGAGCCCGCGCGCACAATCACGGACGCCCTGCTGGACAATTTCCTCGCGGGCGCGAATCGCGGGTATCCCGAGCCAGGGCTCGATTTCATCGAGCGCCACGGACTCGACGAGGCCCAGCTGACGCGCGTGATCGCGATGGCGGAACAGGGAGCGATCGAGTCGCGCGTGGCGGCGATTTCAGTTCTTCGAACGCTCGGAACGCGGGCCGTGAGCGCCGAAGCTTCGCTTCGCAGGCACGCCGTTGAAGGCCCGACCTGGGTACGCGCCGCGGCGATCATCGCACTCGTCGATGTCGGCGCTGACAGACGGGCGCTTGAGCCCCTGTTGCTGAATGGCATGGAGGACACCGATGACGATATCCGGCACGCCGCAACCAGCGCCGCGGCGCACGTGGAAAACGCATTGGAGGCGCTGATCGATCAACTGATCTCGCTGACAAACGACACGGCGTGGTATGTTCGCGGACAGGCGATCCAGACGCTGGCGAAACTGCGACGGCGCGTGAATATCGTCGTACAGGCCGCGGTTCGATTGCTTGACGATAACGAGGAGGGTCACGACTGGACGGCGCGGGACAGCGCCCTCGACGCGATCGCGGAACTCGGACCGGCCGCGGCGGCAGCCGTCCCGCGCCTGGTCGAACTTCTCCGTGAGGACACGGACGCCGTGCAATCCGTCGCCGGCGCGCTTGGCGCCATCGGCGCCGCCGCCGCGCCGGCCCTCGCGTCCTTGCGGATCGCGCTGGCGAATCACAGTGATGACGACGAGACAATTGAACAGGCGATCCGCCTGATTGAGCGAGGTGGGTGATCTTGTGCGGACCTGAAGCGCTATGACGCGACGCCTCGACGAAAGCCGCTCGGCGAAGGCGACCGTCAATTGCGCTTCCGCATGTGGCGCCTACGCCGCGCCGCGTTCCGCCAGTTCCTGGGCCACGATGGGCGCGAGGATGTCGACCGTTCGCGAGATGCGCTCAGGCGTCATGTACTCGCCTTTGGCGATCTCTTCGCGGAGGATATCGATGAAGTCCCGGCGCGGGGCTTTGGCGCGCCGGCGCGAGGCGGGTGTTTTGTCGCGAGGGGTGACGGTATGGAGAAGTGTGTCGTTCATGTTGACCTCCTGTCAAACGGCTAACGACGAGACTCGGCCTCCTTGCGCCAAGCGATGTCTGAAGCCTGTGCTCCCGGGCGAGTCGCCGCGAGGAGGAATCCACACGCTTCATACGTAATCATAGCTCACAATGTTTAAAAAAATGTGACAGGAGTGTAAACATCATCGAGATTGCGAGAATACGGGGCGGCTGGAGAGACGCCATTTTCGCTTCATCAACGGGAGTTCGGCGCCCGCGAGTTGTCAAAATTGCCCTTCCGGCGCCTTCCGAGTAGGTTTTTCCCGTGATCGACTTGGGCAAATAGAGAGTAGCGCATCGAACAATGATTCAGATAGACGGTTCATTCGGTGAAGGCGGCGGGCAGATTTTGCGCTCATCGCTTGCGCTGTCGATGGTCACAGGGAAATCTGTCCGGATCGAGAAAATTCGCGGCGGACGAAGCAAGCCCGGCCTGATGCGACAGCACCTGACGGCCGTTCAGGCGGCGCGACGGATCTGCGGAGGTCACACCACGGGCGACCAGATCGGATCATCGACCGTGACGTTTGAGCCGGGCCCCGTCGAGGGCGGCGACTACGCCTTCGGCATCGGCACGGCGGGCAGCACAACGCTCGTGCTTCAGACGATTCTGCTCCCGCTGTTGTGCGCGGACAAACCGAGCCGAATCACGCTGGACGGCGGAACGCACAATCCGTTCGCGCCACCCTTCGACTTTCTCGAGCGGGCGTATCTGCCGCTCGTCAACCGAATGGGACCGAGAGTGCGCGCGACCCTGGAGCGCCCCGGCTTTTTCCCGGCGGGCGGAGGTCGCATCGTCGTCGAGATCGAGCCGGCGCCACGACTGTCCGGATTCGAGCTGCTGGAACGCGGCGATCTGAGGCGACGACACGCCCGGGCCGCCGTCGCAAATCTGCCGGCGTCGATCGGCGAGCGCGAAGTTGCGGTTATTCGAAAACGCATGGCGTGGAGCGATGAGGAACTCGACATCGACAGGGTCACGTCAAGTCGTGGCCCCGGGAACATCGTCACGCTGACATTGACCTTCGACCACGTGACGGAGGTCTTCACGGGATTTGGCGAGACGCGGCGTTCGGCGGAAGCGGTCGCGACCCACGCCGTCCAGGCGTGCCAGCGATATCTCAGGCGATCGGCGCCCGTTGGCGAATTCCTGACCGATCAGCTGATGCTGCCGATGGCGCTGGCGGGCGAGGGCGCATTCTCCAGCATCGGTCTGTCGCGCCACGCTGAGACTCATATTGAGCTCATCCGGCGCTTTCTGGACGTTCCGATCAGCGTCTTCGCGGGCCCCGACGACGCAAAGACCATAACTATAGGTTAAATATAGAGTTAGCGAGCAAGCCCGCATCCAGTCCCGTTGCATTCTTCATTGACTTCGCATCTCGTGCATTCCGGGATTGTCGGTTATTCTTCCCGAGGCGATTCTGGCCCCGCCGGGGGTCCGCCGAATAACCCGAGGACGGTTTAGACGCGAAATGACGACTGCAATCGGCGCGACCGCGCCAAGTGAAGGCACCGCAAACGTCGCAACGACGCCCATCAAGTTCGAACGTGGCTCCGCGTTCCATCGAAGTCTTCGTGAGAAGGTTGACGCGTACTTTCGAGACACAGGTCTGAAGCAGCGCGACTGCTGGCAGATGTATCTCAAGTCCATCGTTGTACTGACCCTGCTCGCGGGCGCTTATGTCGGAATTCTGGCGCTGGGCGGCGCCGTCTGGCCGACGCTCGGTTTGGCCATTCTTCTCGGTCTGGCGATGGCCCTCGTCGGGTTCAACGTTCAGCACGACGGCGGTCATCGCTCCTACTCGACGAACCGCTGGATCAACAAAAGCGCCGCGCTGACGCTTGATCTGCTCGGCGCCAGCTCCTACGTGTGGGCGCGCAAACACAATTCCATCCACCACAGCTACACGAACATCACGGGCCACGACGACGACATCGACGTCGGTCCGTTCGGCAGGCTCTCGCCGCATCAGCCGCGCATGAAAATGCATCGCGTGCAGCATTTCTACCTGTGGTTCCTTTATGGGTTCCTGCCGGTCAAGTGGCACTTCTTTGATGACTTCCGCAATCTCATCGTGGGGCGCATCGGCTGCACGAAGATGCCCCGCCCCCGCGGTCTGGACCTGGCGATCTTTGTCGGCGGCAAAGTGGTGTTCTTCTCGCTGGGGTTTGTCGTGCCGATGTTCTTCCTGCCCTGGTGGCTCGTCCTGGCGACCTACGGCGTCGCGAGCTTCGTCGAGGGCGTCGCCCTGAGCGTCGTTTTCCAGCTCGCCCACTGTGTCGAGGAAGCGGAATTCCCGATGCCGGCCGACAATTCAAACCGAATTGACAACTGCTGGGCCGTTCATCAGGTTGAGACGACGGTCGATTTCGCGCCCCGCAGCCGCGTGCTGGCGTGGCTCGTCGGCGGACTGAACTGCCAGGTCGAACATCACCTGTTTCCGCAGATCTGCCATATTCACTACCCGGCACTGTCGCGCATTGTTGAGGACACGTGCCACGAGTTCGGTCTTCGCTACCTGAGCAATCGATCGCTGTTTGGCGGAATCCGTTCGCACTTCCGCTGGCTGCGTCGCATGGGGCGGCCGTCACTGGTCGCGGCGTAGGCGGTCGGCGCGGTCAATGGGAAACGTGGCGGCGCGTCAGGCGTCTTTGACGTGGGCCACAGCGTGCAGGCAGGCTTCCACGAGCCGTTTTCGATCGATCGGCTTTGTCTGGTAGTCGTCGCATCCCGCTTCAATGCACTTATCCCGATCGCCCTCCATGGCGTGCGCCGTCAAGGCGATGATGGGTGTGCGGCAGCCCAGTGAGCGCAGGCGGCGCGTGGCTTCGTAGCCATCCATGACGGGCATCTGCATATCCATCAGAATGACATCGAACGGGACCGGATCCATCAGCGGCCCCATCAGCGTTGATCCAACAGTCATGGACTCGACGGCGATACTGCCGTTGTCCGCCAGTGTGACGCTGGCGCCGGCCTTCCGAACATGGAATGCGATCAGCCGTTGATTGTCGGGGCCGTCCTCGACCAGCAGAACGCGAAGCCCTTCGAGCGGCTTCTCGCCCGCATCTTCCTTCGCTGACGTCGTCGCCTGCGACTGTTTCGCGGTCTCGCCCTCAACGACGACGCCGGAGAACTCGGCGGGCGACGTCATCGGCGCGTCGCTCCTGGCGACGGGCAGCGCGAGCGTGAACACGCTGCCCTTGCCGAACTCGCTTTCCGCCATGAGATCGCCGCCAAGAAGCTCTGCGAGACGAATGGAGATCATCAGGCCGAGCCCCGTGCCGCCGAATCGCCGCGTCATGGACGTATCGGCCTGCTGGAATGCGGCAAACAGCTTCTTCATCTGTTCGCCCGTCATACCGACGCCCGTGTCGCTGACGGCAATCGTCAGCGTCGGGCCCAGCGCGCCCTCCCGCTCGAACGACACGACGATCTCAACGCCGCCGACTTCCGTGAACTTCACCGCGTTGCCGACGAGATTCATCAGGATCTGGCGAAGCCGTACCGGATCACAGTCAATTGTCGAGGGAATGGGGCTCGCGCACGACACGTTGAGGGCGATGTCCTTGGCCGCCGCCCGGACATTCATCAGCGACACGACATCATGCACAACGCGGGCGATATTCACGGGCATGATCTCGACTGTCATTTTGCCCGCTCGGATCTTGGACAGGTCGAGGATGTCGTTGATGATCGTCAGGAGGTGCTCGCCGTTTCGCCGAATGGTATCCACGTATTGTGCGCGATCCTGTGGCGTGACAATTCGATCGTTCGTGTCCGTCAGCAGTTCCGTGTAGCCGAGGATCGCCGTCATCGGCGTCCGGATCTCGTGGCTCATGTTGGCCAGAAACTCGCTCTTGGAACGGTCCGCCGATTCGGCGTCTTCGCGCGCCCGAACCAGCGCCTCTTCCGCCTTCTTGCGCGCGGAGACATCGATGCAGCCGCCGACATACCCCAGCAGTTTTCCGTCGTCCGCAATCCGCGGATCACCCCGCCCGAGGATCCAGCGGTAGACGCCGTCCCGATCCTTCACTCGATACTCGATCTCAAAGGGCGCCCTGGCGTCGTAGGCGTCCTCGTACGCCTTGATGCAGCGATCCACGTCGTCGATATGGACGTCACTGACCCACTCAATATCGAGACGCGCGCCCACGACGCGACTCGGAAAATCATCCGCGCGTTTGTTGACGAACGCCACGCGCCGATCCGCGTCCGCCATCCAGACGAGCAGCGGCAGCGCGTCGCTCATCTCTCGGAGCTGCGCCTCGCTTCGTTCGACCTGATCCGTCGCCGCCTTCTGATCAGTGATGTCAATACAGCCGCCGACATACCCCTTGAATGACCCGTCTTCGGCAAATCGAGGCGTGCCCCGATCCAGAATCCAGCGATACTCCCCATCATGGCGGCGAAGTCGATACTGGAGCTCCATGGGCTCCCAGTTTCCGAGGGCCTCGCGATAGCGCTCCAGCGTTCGCTGCAGATCATCCGGGTGAATGTTCTGCGTCCAGCCGTCGCCCAGTTCCCGGATCAGCTCGCGCCCCGTGAAATCCGTCCAGCACTTGTTGAGGAATGTGCAGTCACCGTCAGGACCAATCGTCCAGACCATCAGCGGAAGCGCGTCGTTCATCTCCCGCAGCTCCCGTTCACTGCGTCGGACCTGCTCCTCCGCGCGTTTCCGGGGCGTTGCGTCGAAGCGAACACTCACGTACTTGGAGATTCCGCCGGTCGCGTCCTTGAGCGCCATGTTGATCGTATCGACCCAGTAGATCGATCCGTCCTTCGCGCGATTGCAGATTTCGCCGCGCCAGACGCCGTATTTCGCGAGCTTCTGATACATGTCGACCCAGAAGCCGCGCGGGTGATGTCCCGAGTTCACGATCCGATGATTCCGCCCGATCAGCTCCTTGCGGGTATATCCGCTGATCTTGCAGAAGTTGTCATTGACTTTCGTGATGGAGCCGCTGACGTCCGTCTCCGTCACGATCGCGTACTGATCCAGCGCCAGTTTGCGCACGCGCAGTTCCTCGATCAGGGACGTCAGCTGCGCTTCTCGCTCGACCTGCGGAGAGATGTCGCGGCAGCAGCCGTGAATCGCCCGAACGTCGCCGGAACGTGTTCGCGTCGCCTCCGCCCGAATCTCGAGCCATCGCGGTTCGGATTCGCTGCGCACCTCGATCCGGAGCGGGCGTACGACGCCTCCCGTCATGACCGAGTGTATTTCATTCCGGAGCATTGCCGCCGTGTCCGGCGTCAGGATCTGATCCATGTCTTCAAACGACGCCGCCCCCAGCGCGGGATCACGATTCATCAGACGGAACATGTGGGCGGACCATTGCGCCCGCAGCGTTCGAAGGTCGAAGGTGAAGTGGCCCATGTTGGCGGAGACTTCGGCGGCCTCGAGCCTCGAGACCTTCTCATCCAGGACACTCTGCGTGCGAACCTGGTCCGTGATATCGCGAACGGTTCCGCAGATCCGGACGACTTCACCGTTGTCGTCGAACGTCGGCCGGCCGAGGATCTCGAGCCACTTCTGCGGGGCGCCGACCGTCTGGACGCGCGTCGGCGGCAGCTCTTTGCCGGACATCATCAGATCGATGGCGCCGTTGAGCAGTTCTCCGGTTTCCGGCGTGATCATGCGCCGATGCTCATCACGCGTGGGCGGTCCCATGGCGGGATCACGCCGATAGAGGCGGTACACCTGCTTCGACCAGGTAATCTGGCAGGTGCGAGGATCGTAGGACCAGTGACCGATCTGCGCGATTCGCTCGGCTTCCTCCAGCAGCGTGACCTTCTCGTCGAGCGCCTGTTTGGCCCGAACGGACTCCGTAATGTCGCGCGACGTGCCGAACACACCAACGACGACCCCGGCGTCGTCATACTGCGGGAAGCCGCGACTCTCAACCCAGGTCGGCGACTCACCATCCGACGCAATATCCACAACGAATCGACCGCCGGTTTCCATGGTGCGCCCGAACGCCCGACGCAGCTTCGTGGCGCTGTCGGGGGCGAGCATCGCGAGGTATTCATCAAAGGATGGCGGCCCGAGCGACGGATCTCGATCGTAGTGCTCGTAATTCATGGGCGACCAGGTCATCTCGCCGGTCTGCGCATCCCAGGACCAGTGGCCGAGACTGGCGATTCGCTCGGCGGATTCCAGCCGAACCACCTTCTCCGCAAGATCGGCCTGCGTCTCAACCTGTTCCGTGATATCTCGACATGTGCCGAACAGACCGACGATGCGTCCGTCGTCATTCCGTCGCGCCTGCCCGCGCGCCTCGGTCCATCGGGCGTTGGCGCTGGCGGTCTTCATGCGAATGCAGAACGACTCGCCCGTGGCAAGTGTATGTTCCACATGGCGCTTCAGTTCGTCGGCGCTTTCGGGCGTCAGCAGCAGGGGATAGTCGGCGAGCTTCGGCGGCCCCAGTACGGGATCGCGTCCGTAGTGTTCGTAAATCTGGCGCGACCAGGTCATCTGGTCGGATTCGGCGTCCCACGACCAGTGTCCGATCCGCGTGATTCGCTCCGCCTCTTCGAGCATGTGCACCTGCTCGTAGAGCCGCTCCGTCAGCGCAACCTGTTCCGTCACATCGCTCTCGATTGCGACGTATCCGGAGATCGCCCCGCTGCGGTCCCGCAACGTCTGCAGATCCACATCCAGCCAGGCGACTTCGCCACTTCTTCGACGATTTCTCGCCGCGAAACGAAGCCCTTCACCGGCGCTCAGGGCCGCGCGGACGGAAGCGATCACGTCGTCGTCGACCTCGTCGGAACACACAACGTCGCTCACGCGCTTGGTCAGAACTTCTTCCGGCTCGTATCCCGTGATCGCCGTGAAACCGGCGTTGACCCAGCGGATGCGCTGATCGGCGTCGGCCAGGATCACGGCGTTGGTCGTTCGCTCCGCGACCACCTGGAACCGCTCGGCCTCGCGCCGCGAATCCACTTCCGCGTTCACACTGAGTTCAAGTCGCCGGAGAATCGGGCGGTAGATGACCATCCACTTCGTCAGAAGAATGATGACGAAGGCCCCCGCCGCAATAATCGCCAGCTGCGCAAGCCGCTGACGTTCGGCCTCGATCTCGCCGGAAAGATCGGCGCCGAGCTGATCCATGGCCAGCCCCCACGCGAGCTTCTCCCGAGTCAGCTGCGCAATGACCTGATTGCGTTCCGCCTCACCCAGGTCGTATCCACCGCCAAGATGAAGCGCCGCGGCAATCAGCCGGGACAGGCGAACAGACGAATTGGCAAACGTCTTACGACGATCCGGAGTCAGCCCAACGCGTGCGCCGATCGCCTCGCCACCCAATGACAGCGCCGAATTCACGTGCTGAATCCTGGCGATCGAGTGATTCAGGTCAACGCGAGCCGCCTGGTCCTGCTTGTCATCTGCGATCAGCATCGCATCGAGGGCGATTCGCTCGCCAAGCATGCGCTGGCGCCCCACGAGGTCCACTGAGACCGCGTCCGTTCCCGAGCTCACGCTCGCTACGTAGACGTATACCAGTTCGCCAAGCACGACGATGGCCGTCGTGACCAGCGCCACATTGAGCAGACGGCGCGTCCGCCCGACGAGGCTCGGCGATCCGGGGCTGTTCTCGACGGAGACCGCCATGCTGTAGCGTCCCCACGTCGCAAGGTGATGACGCGCCATGACGATCATGATGGTCATCGGACTGATCGCGAATCCGAACACCAGCGCCTGAATCACACTCTTCTGCTGCGCCGACCAGTTCGTGGCGCCGCTGTCCAGCGTGGCAATGAGGCCCAGCTTCAGCAGCGCCGCCATGACACCTGCAACGATGACGGTCAGTCCGACCTGCCATCGATCTGTTCGTCGCATTGATGAATTCGGGCCGGACCGATGGCGATGGAATGTCCACCAGGCGAGGAAAGGCGTCACCAGGGCGATCACGGGAACAACGTCGAAGATCGCCGTGTAGATGGACCGTTTCGCGGGGCCGAACGAAGCGTAGGTCGCGGCGAGTCCCAGCTCGATCACGAACGCGATCGCCGCCCCGACAACCATCGTCCACCAGGTGCGGGCGCCGTCCGACGCAAGGGGCGCACTCAGAGCGTCCCTGGGTTCACTTGGATTGCCGTGATTCGCGCGCATTGCCCGACGTACGCCCCCCAGTCAGATCAGACATTCCCCCCGACTAGAGATATCGAACTCGCAACGAGGCGTCATCAACGTTCGTCAGTGATTTCTTTCTGCGCGAGTCGCCTAGCTGACACCCGTATTCGGACGAGTTGAATAGAGTCCTCTCCTCGACGAGACTGCAGCAAATACGTAGATTTGAGGGTTTGCCGGGGAAAACCGCAGGTCATCGCTCGATGGCGGTCGAGGCGAACCAATGGTCGACGCCGTGTCCGGACGCCGGGGCGCTCGGCCCATCGCCGCGCCCGTGAAACGTTGTGCGGAACGAGGGATCATCAGTGGCGTCCATGCGTTGGCGGCATGGGCGCCACGTAAATGACCTAAGTCACGCCCGAATACGGACGTCAGAGTATGACTTTCGGACCCTGGACTGCGCGTCCCGCCTCGACGGGCCCAGCGGACATGACGGGGCGCGAAATGCGCCGACCTTCGAGCGGGGGCGCCGACTCGACACGCCCGCCGCGCGCATGGCGCATCGCCTGGGATGGAGTTTCGCTCGCTCGTCCCTGTCGTTCGCGCAGATTCGCGAGTCGCATCGATCGGACTCGCTTCGCAACGCCATCTCGATTGGCGCCGAAGTCCCGGACATCACGGCGCAAGGCGCCGACAGTGTCGTTGACGTGACACCGGATCAGGTTGTGGAGCGAAGCGCGATCGGCGTTCTCGCTCCGCTCGCGATGGTCGCGCCGCCCCCCCGTCCGCTTTGCGCGGGATCGATTCATCGCATCTCGAACTTCCCGACGCCGAGAACGCGCCGGATGACGCACAGGATCGGTTCCTATAACGCGCCGGCCGGGCGCCGCCCCGCGTGTGACAATTAACGATTCCTGAATGCGGCGCAAACACCCACAACACACCTGAAGTTCAGAATACCCGCGAGGAGGATCGACCTTGCGCATCGTATACGGTGTTCACGGCTATGGCCGCGGCCACGCAATGAGAACGCTCTCGGTGTTGCCCGAACTCGCCAGACGGCACGAGATACTCGTGCTCGCGGGCGGGGACGCGCTGGCGTCGATATCCGAATCTCACGACGTCACGGAGATTCCGACACTCGGTTTCTATCACGGCGCATCGGGGCGGATCAGCGCTTTCAGGACGCTCACGGGCAATGTCCCGCTGATGCGCGATGTCTGGCTCCGCGGTGCGAACTACAAACGCATCGAACGCGTCGTTCGCGAATTCGCGCCGGACGTCATTGTCACGGACTCGGAAATCCACACCCACAAGCTGGCCAGCCGTCTTGGAATTCCGCGGATCACGTTCGATCACTTTGCCGTCCTCGTCTACTGCCGACTCGGGCTGCCGCTGATCGAATCGGCCAGGCAATTCGGATACGGTCTCGGCTACAAGGCCCTTTATGGTTCGGCCGACCGCGTTATCGCGACGGCTTTTTTTGACGCGGAGACACGCTCGGATCGCGTCCGCGTTGTCGGACCTTCGATCCGCAGGGAAGTCCGCGCCGTGGAGCCGACGCGCGGCGATCACCTGCTCGTATACCTCAATCGCGGCAAGGAAGAGTTCACACCGCAGGTCGAGGCGGCGCTGCGGGCGCAGGCGATTCCCATCCGCGTCTACGGCGCGCCACGGACCGGCGTGGATGGACATATCGACTACAGGCCCGTCGCCAATCTCCCGTTCATTGAGGATCTCGCGACCTGCCGCGCCGTGATGGCGACGGCCGGCAACCAGCTGCTCGGCGAAATCCGGTACTTCGGCAAGCCCGTGCTGGCCATGCCGCAGGATTGTCTCGAACAGCGCATCAACGCCCACCAGGTCGAGAAGATGGGACAGGGCGCGCACGTGCCGCGCGGTCGCCTGACGGCTGAACGCCTTCGCGAGTTCATCGACCGGGAACCCGACTACGCCAGGCGTATCGTCCGACAGACACGCGACGGCGCCGCCGAGGCGCTGGACGCGTTTGACACGTTCATTGCACAACTGACTGGAAAGAAGCTGGAGGGGCGCATCGGCGTTGCAAACGCCTGAGCCGCATGGATGCGGCGTCTGGTTTGCAGTGAACGCCGAACGGGGCCCGAGGGATATTGGCGATGAAGATGAAGTTTCGAAGCGTTTGGATTTCCGACGTGCATCTCGGGTCGCGCGACGCACAGAGCGAGCCGTTCCATCACTTTCTGGACACGATTCGATGTGACAACCTCTATCTCGTGGGCGATATCATCGACGTCTGGGCGCTGAAGAAGGCCTTCTTCTGGCCGAAGCAGTACAACGAGGTCATGCACAAACTTCTCAAGCGCGCCCGAAAAGGCGCCCGCGTCGTCTACATCCCCGGCAATCATGACGAGTTCTTCCGCGAGTTCATCGGCTACAAGTTCGGCGACATCGAAGTTGTCGATGACCTGATCCATGAAACAGCCGACGGCCGACGCTTCCTGATCACGCACGGTGACAAGTTTGACGCCGCCGTTCGTGTCCATCCGTGGATGGCCCACCTGGGTGACTGGAGCTATCGCAAACTCGTTGTCATCAACCGCATCTACAACGCATTCCGACGTTGGTTCGGCAAGCCCTACTTCTCCCTGTCCGGGGCGATCAAGCGCAAGGTCAAGGGCGCCGTCAAGTTCCTGAACAACTTCGAGGCGATCCTGGTCGGTGAAGCGAATCGCCACAACGTCGACGGGATCATCTGCGGCCATATCCACCAGCCGGCTCGCCGAAAAATCGGGGATATCGAATACTGCAACACCGGCGACTGGATCGAAAACTGCACGGCGCTCGTCGAACACGATGACGGCGAACTCGAACTGATCTACTGGCACGAAATCATGGACGCTCGCGTCGATCGCCCCGACGAGATTATTCCCATCGACGAAGGTAAGAAGCGCCTGGAGAAGGTCACTGCGGCCTGACGCCACAGTCCTCACTCGCAAGCGTGGACGCCCCCCCGTTCCCGGCCGGCTCGAGCCTCTGCGCAGAAGCCGCGACGAAATAGTCGCGCATGTCACGAGGCGACGATTCCTGGCGCTTCGTCGAACTCCGGTCCACGCCCGCGAACCCGCAGCGCAGGGGCCATTGCGGGCGCCCTCGACATTGGCTGACGGCTCGTCGAATTCATGGCCCCCATTGGGCTTCAGATCCCGCGACGGCGCGTTCGGGAGATCCGACACCACCGCAAGTGAGTCTCGGTAACGCGTCCCCCGCCGCCGACGATCTATCGGAAATTCTCTCCAATTTGCGGATGGACCGCGGCAGAAACGCGGCCCACTGGGGTACGACTTCCTGAATCCCGACAGTCCGCTCGAATCTCTGTCGCCAGTCTCCAAAAGCGCAGCGAGCGGGAAGCGGGCCCAGAGAACACAGGCGTTCTCGCGCGTCGGCGATTCACACCGATTTCACGGGAGAGCGTTGGATGCATCATCACACACGGAGCCAAGTCGTCGCGATCCTTACGGTCGTGATATTCGCGGGGGTGGGACCGGCGCACGCCGCACAGGTGGACGCGTTCTGGTTCGGAGGCGCCGGGGGCTGGAACACACCAGCCAACTGGCTGAACAACGTCGTACCGGCCAACGGCGTTGATACCTACAGCGTGTTCATTGACAACGGTAACGGCGCCGCCTCGGACGCGCTCCTGGATACGAACATCACGATTGACAACCTGACGATCGACGGCGACGACATGCTGACGATCGACAACGGTCGCAGCCTCCGAATTGCGGCGGGCGCCGTTGACAATGCCGGCGTTCTGACGATGGGCTCGACCGGCAGCGCGACGTACTTCCGGCTGGTCGGCGGCGCGGTCGAACTCACGGGCGGCGGGACCATTCTTTTGACCGACAGCGGCACAAATTACATTTACCAGGAGTCCGGCGGCGCCCTGAACAACATTGACAACACGATCCGAGGCGCCGGCCGGATCGGCTGGACCAGCAGCCCGACGAACATCAACAACGCCGGGAACATCGTCGCCGACCAGGCGACGCCGCTCGAAATCCAGGGTGGCGGCAGCGCGGTCTTCACCAACACAGGCGTCGTCCGCGCCGAGAACAATGCGACGCTCGTCTTTACCAGTGTCAACGGCGACAACAGCGATGGCCTGGTCGAGGCGCTCGACGGATCAACCGTCTCCATCACATCCTCGACGATCAGCGGCGGGACACTGAGCACAACCGGCAGTGGCGCCATCGAATCCGGAAACGCTCAGGCCGGCGTCTCCGGCGCCGCACAGACGGTCAATGTCACTGGGACCATTCGTGTCCCAAACGGCCGCTCGCTCTACATGAACGGGACGATTCACAATACGGGCGAGATCAATCTCGAATCGACTGGCGGCTCGACCTACCTTCGCCCGTCGGACATTCCGCTCACTCTGACCGGCGGCGGCGTTGTGAATCTCTCTGACGCCGGCACGAACTACATCTATCGTTCCGGCCTCGGCTCGTTCGTCAACATGGACAACACGATTCGCGGCGCCGGCCGCATGGGCTGGACGAGCCTGCCAACGGACATTGAGAACCACGGCCTCATCGTCGCCGACCTGACGACACCGCTGACGATCGAGAGCGGCGCCAACGCGACGTTTACAAACATGGGCACGACCCGCGCGGAAAACGGCGGTGTCCTCCGGTTCAACAGCGCGACGGTCGTCAATACCGGCGGCGTCATCGAGGCGCTCGACGGCTCAACCGTCACGCTTGAATCGTCCGGCATTTCGGGCGGGACCCTGAGTACAACCGGCTCGGGCGTCTTCGAATCCGCCAACGCGCTTGCCTCCATGGACAACCTGAGCACTACGGGCCAGGTTCGCATTCCCAACAGCCGGCGCCTCTACCTGACGGGGACCATCCACAACAGCGGGACCATCACCCTCGACGCGACCAGCTCTTCGACCTACATCTACGCAAACGTCGCGGAGGTCACGCTGACCGGCGGCGGCGTTATTGCGATGTCGGATTCGCAGCACAACTGGATCTATCGCCAGGGCGAAGGTTCGCTCACGAATGTCGACAACACGATCCGTGGTTCGGGCCATCTCGGATGGACGAGCCTGCCGACGGACTTTCTGAACCAGGGCCTCATTGTGGCGGACCAGCCAACGCCGCTCGAAATCCAGAGTGGCGCCAACGCGACATTCACCAACACCGGCGTTCTTCGCGCCGAAAACGGTGGTACACTCGCCTTCAGTTCCGCCGCGGTCGACAACACGGGCGGCGTGATCGAAGCCCTCGACGGATCCGTTGTCACACTCGCCACATCCGGTATCACCGGGGGAACGCTGAGAACCTCGGGCTCCGGCGCCATTGAATCCGTGAACACGCTGCCCGCGATCGCGGACCTGACCAACGAGGGCCTGCTCCGGATTCCCAACAACCGACGCATCTATCTGGGCGGAACGATCAACAACACCGGCGTGATCGAACTCGGGTCCACAGGCAACTCGACCTACATCTACCCCAACGCCGCGCCCGTGTCACTCACAGGTGGCGGAACGATCGTCCTGTCGGACAACGCCAACAACTGGATCTATCGCCAGGGCGAGGGTTCGCTGACCAATGTCGACAACACGATCCGCGGCGCCGGCCATCTCGGCTGGAGCAGCGCCCCGACAAACATCACGAACCAGGGCGCCATCATCGCCGACGGCGCAATCGAGCTCCTGATCGACTGCGCGACGCGCCTGTTCGACAACCAGGGAGCGCTCATCGTCGATGGCGGCGGCGGACTCCGTATCCAGGGCGGCTTCACAACGTCCGGCGATGTGACTGTCAACGCGACGCGCACGCTGACACGCACGGGCCCATACACGCAGACAGCCGGTTCGACCATCGTCAACGGAACCCTGAACGCCAGCGGCGATGTCGACATCCAGGGCGGGCTGCTTGGCGGATCCGGCGTCATCAACGACGGCGTCACGAGCGGCGGAACGACCTCTCCCGGCGCCTCGATCGGAGTCCTGACCATCGACGACACGTTCGCGCAGACCTCCGCCGGCGAGCTGCTGATTGAGATCGACGCCATCTCGCACGATCAACTCGTCGTCACTGGCGCTGCGAGTCTCGCCGGGGGGCTTCGGCTCGACTTCGCCCACGACCCGGCGATCGGCGAATCGTACGAAGTCCTGACATGCGCCAGTCGCACGGGCGAGTTCGAAACCTTCGACACGCCCTGCCTGTCTGGCGGCAAGTCGGTGTACGTCGGCTATACGGATACGTCGGTTCTCGTCACGATCGGCGAGAGCCTCGACGCGGACGTGGACTGCGACTGCGCCGTGACGACGGTTGACATCGAGATGTTCACGCTGGCCCTGCTCGACACGACCGCCTACGAAGCGGCGACGCCCAACTGCATTGGCATCGACGCCGTGGACTACAACAACGACGGCCTCGTCGATGGTCGCGACATCCAGGGCTTCGTGACGGCCTGGGCGCCGTAAGGAACCGAATGGCCGCATCAGGACGCGCGTCCTGTGCGACCCCTGTGCATCGCTCGCGCCCACGCGCGGGCGACTCCTGTGAGGACAGACGACGCCCCCCGCGGGCGTCGTTTGTCGTTTGCGCCGCGCTACACCTGGCGATCGAGTTGTCGGTACTGAATCGCCTCCGCCAGGTGCGACGCCGCAATATCCGATTTGGTGTCGAGATCGGCGATGGTCCGCGCGAGGCGCAGCACCTTGTCGTGCGCACGGGCGCTGAGGCCCATTTCCGTCATCGCCTGCTTGAGCATCTGCTCGCCGGCGGCGTCCAGCCGGCAGTGCTCCCGCACCTTTCGCGGTCCCATTCGGCCGTTCAGTTCATTTGATTTCGGCCCGAATCGCTCACGCTGCACGCGCCGGGCGTCCTCCACCTGCGTCCGCATCTGCTCGCTGCGCGTGCCGGGCTTTCGATCCCGAAGTTCCTGGAACGGTACGGCCTGCACAGTAACGTGGATATCGATCCGGTCGATCAACGGACCACTGATGCGAGAGAAGTATCGCTCGATCTGCGGCTGCGTGCATTTGCACGGCTTGCGCGAGTCCGTGAAGTAGCCGCAGGGACAGGGATTCATCGCGGCCACGAGCATGAATTCCGCCGGAAAACAAACGCTGCTGTGGGATCGCGCGATCGTGACGCAGCCATCCTCCAGGGGCTGGCGGAGTGTCTCCAGAATGGAGCGCTGGAATTCGGGAAACTCGTCCAGGAACAGGACACCGTGATGGGCGAGTGAGACTTCGCCGGCGCGAGGGACGGTGCCCCCACCCACAAGCGCCGCGGCGCTGGCCGAGTGATGCGGCGTGCGGACGGGGCGCGTCGCCATCAACGAGGCGCCGGCCGGCAGCTTGCCCGACGCCGACCAGATGCGCGTCGTCTCCAGCGATTCATCCAGCGTGAGTGGAGGCAGAACCGTCGGCAGGCACTTGGCCATCAGCGTCTTGCCGGAGCCGGGCGGTCCCAGCATCAGGAGATTGTGCCCCCCCGCCGCGGCGACAACGAGGGCGCGCTTGCAGAATTCCTGGCCACGAACATCCCCGAAGTCGACGTCATAGGCGGCGGCCTGGCGAAAGGCGCCGTCCAGATCGATCGCCACAGGCTCCAGGGGCAGCTGCTCCGTCAGAAAACCCACGGCGTCTGTCAGCGACGCGACGGGAATCACCTCAAGTCCATCGACGACGCCCGCCTCGTTGGCGTTCTCCCGCGGCACCAGGACACCGCGCATGGACTGCTCGCGCGCGAGCATCGCCATCGACAAAGCGCCCTTGATCGGACGAAGTCGACCATCCAGCGCCAGTTCCCCGGCGATCATGAACTGATTGAGTGTGTCGGGAACGGCGCCTTCGTTCGCCAGCAGCATGCCAAGGGCGATCGGAAGATCCAGCGCCGGCCCCTCCTTGCGAACGTCGGCCGGGGCGAGATTGACAAGCGTCCGCTTGGCCGGCGGCGCATAGCCGCAGTTGTAGATGGCCGTGCGAATGCGCTCGCGACTTTCCTTGATGCCGGCGTCGGGCAGACCGATGATCTGCGCCTCGGCGAAGCCCTTCGGCGCAATATTCACCTCGATCTCACAGGCAATGGCTTCGATGCCGAGCAGTGTGAAGCTGTGCAGACGGACAAGCATGAGCGGCGATTCTAGAAGTCGCCGCGGGCGGGCTCAATCCGAACGTTCCCCGAGAGTGTCATACGATGACACTCGGAATTCACAATCGGAATTCTGCACGGGAAATGGCGTTGCGGACGCTCAGTTGCGCCGGCGACGGCGTCGCAGCGTCAGCGTCGCCCCGGCGATCAGCAACAGGGCGGAGGACGGCTCGGGAACGAAAACGAGGTTGTCCACGGCGCCGGATCCGTCGATGTCGATCGTCATCTGGACGACATCCGCCGCGTCGAAGCCAGCAGCCTCGCTCGCCGTCGCAACGCTTCCGCCCTCGCCGGGCTGGTCCATCAACGTCGAGAGAATCAGCGTGTCCCAGCCCTTCGCCATCGGCGGAAGGTTGTTTTCCGCGATGTCGTAGGTCCAGCTCGCGGGTACGAAGTACACGCGCTCGCGTCCCTGCGAATCGGCGAGCGTCACTGTGACAGGACCGTTCTGATCCACATCGATCAGGTCGATCGCCTCCAGCGTGACCGGCTCGAAGAAGTTGAAGATGAGGGTGTTGATGCCGTCCGGCTCGTCGTTCGGCGTATTGAAGAAATCGCCCGTCATCGCGCCGGCGCCGCCGTTGTTGTTCTGGAGAATCAGGATGTTGCCGAGGCCGACCCACAGGTCAGGGTCCGCCGGATTCAGTCCCGGCGTCGAATCAAAGATCGCCGCGCCGGCGTTGGGTCCCGCCGAGAGAATCTCGAACAGAACGCCGAACTCCTCATTCTGATCAATCGCCTGACCGTTGAGCAGTGGCGTGACGCCATCATCTTCAAAGGAGAAATCGATCTTGGTCGCCGCCTGAAGATCCGCCGACAGGGCGGGAACCAGCGCCAGCGCGAAGAGACAGAGCGATCGACGGAATGAAATGCTGCTGAACACGTTTTCCCCCTTCATGTGACGCCACGATCGTCACGAACGGATATGACTTTTGAGTGACCCATAATAATATATTCCGCCCCGATGGCCAGAGTCACGCATTCCTGCGACGCGATTCCGGATTTTGCCTCTCAGCGGCCACGAGCGCTTCGACGCGAGGTCTGAACACGTCAGTTCGGGAGCCTGACGCAGCCCGTTCCGTCCGCCGGACGCGAGGACATCGCCGATTCCCGCACTTCATCCGCGTTTCGGCCGGCGAATCGGACACCCAGTTGTCGACGATGCGTTTTCGCCGACGGCCGGACACCGGCGCCGGCGACGGCGATCCTGTCACGGAACGGAACGCGCCAGAATTGAACCGCTGGCCACGATTTCCGGACGCCCGTAACCCTTTACTATTTCAACGCTTCCGCAATACAATACGACCTTGAATAACCTTTGGGGGGAGAAGCGCTTCGTCATGTCCGGGCGCTTTTCCATATACGTAGGAGAGAAGCCATGAAGTCTCATCTCGTGCGCGCAGTCGCATTCTGCGTCTGTAGCTGTCTCGCCGTTGCGCCAATCATGGCGCAGGAAACGATCACCTTCGAATCCAAATGCGATAGCTCGGCGTTTCTGGCCGGCGACATCGTTGGCCAGGTCTGCGGAAGCGGCGGAACGGGACCGATTACCGTCTCCGGTAAGAACCCGGTGCCCGCGCTGACCAATTTCAACACGGCCATCATCTTCGACTCCGCGAACCCGACGGGCGGCGACATCGACCTCGGCACGCCGAACCAGGCGTTCGGTGGTCCCGGCGTCGGCGCTGCGGGCCCTTCCGGCGCCTTCGTGAATAACGTGGCGCGCGGCAAGCTCCTGATCATCTCGAATGATCTGCATGACACCAACGGCGACGGTCGCATCGACAATCCGAACGACTCAAACAACGCCGGAACCTTCTTCACGTTCGACTTCTCCGCCGTTGGCCCCGTGACGATCAACTCGCTTGTTGCGATCGACTTCGATCCGATGCCGATCACGCTCATGGAGAAGTCCAAGGTCGAGCTGTTCGACAGTGTCGCGTCGAACACGCCGATCGCGTCGTTCACGATTCCGCGCACAGGTGACAACGGTGTCGCCACGATCGCCCTTGGCCCCACCGCGAACGTCATGAAGATGATCGTCATGATGGACGGCTCCGGCGCCATTGACGACATCAACTTCACCGCCGGCGGAGGGGAATGCGGTCCGAACGAAACCGGCGACGCCTGCGTGCCGACAGTCTGCGACAACGATGGCGACGAGTGCCTCCCGACGCGCGTCCGCGTCACGAATGGCGACCCGCGCGTCACAGTCTGCGAGTGCATCCCGCCGGAGCAGTGCCACGTCCAGATCAACCCGACCTCCGGCGAAGTCGAGTGCAATGGCGGCGTCTGCCCGCCGGGATCCGTCTGCGAGACGATCGAAACGCCGGTCTCCCCAGGGGTATATGACGTCGAATGCGTCTGCTCGCCGCTGGGCGCCTGTTGTATCGACGGCGCCGCCGTGACCTGTACCGAGACGACGCAGAATGGCTGCAACGATCTCGGCGGAACCTTCCTCGGCGCCGCCACGCAGTGCCTGGGCGACAACAACGGTGACGGTTCCGACGACGCGTGCGTCGCCGTCTGTGAACCCACGCCGACGGGCGAGGGCTGCGTCACGACAATCTGCCCCAACACGGGCGATTCGTGCCAGCCGACCGTCGTCCGCGTCACGAATGGCATCCCGAGCGTCCTCGTCTGCGAGTGCATCCCGCCGACGGACTGCCACATCACGATCAATCCGAACGACAACACCTTCGCCTGCAACAGTGGCGATTGCCCTCCGGGAACCGTCTGTGAGACGTCGGTCCTCGCCGATCAGGGCAACGGTGTCATCGATTACGAGTGCGTCTGTGCTCCGATCGGCGCGTGCTGCGTCGATGGCGTCACTGTCACCTGCTCCGAAGTGTCGGCGAACGGTTGCGACGGCCTTGGCGGTCTCTTCCTTGGCGCCGGCAGCGTGTGTCTGGGCGACAACAACAACGACGGTTTCGATGACGCGTGCCTCACGCCGTGCGAACCGACGCAGACGGGCGAAGGCTGTGTCCCGACGATGTGCCCCAATACGGGCGATTCGTGCCAGCCGACCGTCGTCCGCGTGACCAACGGCATCCCGAGCGTTCTCGTCTGCGAGTGCATTCCGCCGACAGACTGCCACATCACGATCGATCCGGCCAACAACACGTTCAGCTGCAACAACGGCGACTGCCCGCCGGGAACGATCTGCGAAACGTCGGTCCTCGCCGACCAGGGGAACGGTGTCGTCGACTACGAGTGCGTCTGTGCCCCGATCGGCGCGTGCTGCGTTCCGACGACCGGCGGCTGCGTCGAGACGTCGGCGTCCGGCTGCGAAGATCTTGGCGGCTCGTTCCAGGGCGCCGGCTCGACCTGTGCGGGTGACGCGGACGGTGACGGTGTCGCCGATATCTGCGACCTTTGCCCGGAGACACCTTTCGACGATGTCGCCGACGAGACCGGCTGTGCGATCATCGCCTGCGATCCGGGCGGTCCCTACTCGGCTGTCTGTGATGGCGGCGTCGTGGTGATCAACCTCGATGGCAGCGTTTCCGGACAGATCGCCCCGCCGCTCGGCCCGGCCAACATCGCTTCCACATGGTCGACGACCTGCGCCGGCGCCACATTCGGCGACGTTACGGCGGAGGACACGACGCTGACGATCGACACGAGCATTGCCGGCTGCCCGCTGGACTGCGAAGTCACGATTACCTGTGAGTTCGTCCCCGTGGGTGACGTCGAAGCCCGAGGCCCCGGCGCCCTGCCCGGACCGAGCTCGACGTCCACGACCGTGACGCTCTTCCTGGATTGCAACGGCAACATGATGGACGACCGCACGGATATCTCCGGCGGCCTGAGCACGGACTGCGACGGCAACGGCGTCCCCGACGAATGCCAGAATCTGGAAGACTGCAACATGAACGGTGTTCCGGATATCTGCGACGTGGATCCGACGGATCCCGACGGCAACGGTACGTCCAGCCTCGACTGCAACAACAACGACAAGCCCGACGAGTGCGAAATCGACAAGAACAGCACGGCGACAGGCGCTCCGTTCTACTGCGAGTCGAACTGCGAAGCCGACTGCAACAACAACGGCGTCCCCGACAGTTGTGAGAATGACGTGGACAATGACGGCGTCATCGACGACTGCGACAACTGCCCGAACGATCCGAACGCCGACCAGCTCGATTCGGACAACGACGGACTGGGCGACGTCTGCGACGAGGTCGCGCCGGCGCCGGGTCTCGGCGCCTGCTGCATGATGAACGCCGATTGCGATCAGCTGTCGGAAGACGAGTGCAACGCCGTCGGCGGCCGCTACCAGGGCGACGGCACGGATTGCGCCACGACGAACTGCTGCGATCCGAATTCCGTCGGCTTCAACATTCTCTTCAGCCTGCTCTTCCACGCCCCCGTCTGCGGTGGTGTCTGTGGTGTCACGGCCCTGGCGACAGTCGCCGGTATGCTGATGATGCGACGCCGACGACGACGAAACGCGAAGTAAGCCGCTGAAGCGACAATTCAGTCGAATCCGGCCCGCATCGCTTCCTGAAGCGATGCGGGCTTTTTCGTGCTTTGTTCGCCACGCCCGACGACATATACTGATTACCTCGCCGGGTAATCCAATGACAGACAGCACGCCGACAACCGAACAGCTCGTTCGACAGGCCGTCGCGGGAGACGCCGACGCGCTGACCGCCCTCCTGCAGGCGTTCGGCCCGGAGGTCGAACGTACGCTCCAGATCAATCCCGTCTGGCGCTCGATGGTCGAGCCCGCCGACGTCATGCAGGTCACGTACCTCGAGGCGTTTCTGCGCATCGGCTCCTTCGATCCCGATCGATCCGAGTCCTTCGCCGGATGGCTTCGCCGTATCGCCCAGAACAATCTGAAGGACGCCATCCGAGGCCTGGAACGACAGAAACAGCCGCAGCCGAAGAACCGCGTCAAGCCGCCGAAATTCGAGGACTCCCTCGTCGGCCTCTACGAGATGCTCGAAGCGGGGATCAGCACGCCGAGCCGGCAGGTCCGGCGCAAGGAGGCCTGCCAGCTGCTGGAATCCTCGATCCGGCTCCTGCCCGATCGATATGGCGAGGTCATTCGGCGATATGACCTCGAATGCCAGTCGATCACGGACGTGGCTACCGCGCTCGGCAAATCGGCGGGCGCAGTTCACATGCTTCGCGCCCGGGCCCACGATCGCCTGCGGGAACAACTTGGCTCCGCGTCAGGCTTTCTGGACACGGAGGCGTAATCTCCGCCTCGAAAAAAGAGTCTGCGTTTCCTGATTCCCGCGTGAAACGGACGGCCCGTTGTCGCACGCATCACTGGGGCCCCGTTTGCGGGGCTTGTTGCATCCTCTCGCACTACATCGAGTTCGTGTTACATGAGTCAGCAGCGTCCAGGCAGTTCGGCGGATGACAACCACATCTCCTGGATCGCCGCCGCGCGACGCGAGGCCGACGCCCTCCGTGCGAAAAGCACGCATGCGACGCCCGCCGGATCGTCGTCCAAATACCTCTCCGACGTCGACCTCCGTCGAACACTCGACGCGGAGCTCACCGGCTACGCCATCCGTGAAGACGTTTTTCGCGGAGGACAGGGCGTCGTCTTTCGAGCGACCCAGATCGGCACGCGCCGCGACGTCGCCATCAAGATGCTGCGAGAGGGACCGCTCGTGGGAACGCACGGCGTCGCCCGATTCGAACGCGAAGTTCAGATTCTCTCCCAGCTTCGCCATCCGAATATTGTGTCGATCCTGGAGACCGGCAGGCTCAGCGGCAGTTACTTCTTCGTCATGGACTTTGTTGAGGGCTGGTCGCTGGACGATTACATCGTCGAGAAGCGTCCGACGGCGCGGGAAGTCCTTGAGCTGTTCGCCCACGTGTGCGACGCCGTCAACGTCGCCCACCTGCGTGGTGTCATCCATCGCGACCTGAAGCCGGGCAATGTTCGCGTCGATCGCTCCGGTTCGCCGCATGTCCTCGACTTCGGCCTCGCCAAGGTCGATGAAAACGACGACTTCGGCGCCGCGATGACCGTCACGGGACAGTTCGTCGGTTCATTGCCGTGGGCGAGCCCGGAACAGGTGGAGGCGACGCCCGAGGGCATCGATATTCGCACCGACGTCTATTCGATCGGCGTCATGCTCTATCACGCCCTGGCGGGCCGGTTCCCCTATCCCGTCGGCGAGAGCTTCCGCCAGACGATCGATCACATCTGCCACACTACGCCGGAGCGGCCAGGCTCGATCCGCGAGGAACTCGACGACGAAATCGATCAGATCGTCCTGAAGTGCCTCCGCAAGGAGCGCGACCTGCGGTACCAGACGGCGGGCGGTATCGCGAAGGACATCCGGCGCTACCTGGTCGGCGAGGCGATCGAAGCCAAGCGCGACAGCGCGTGGTACGTCGTGCGAAAGGCGCTGAAGAAACATCGCGTCACGGCGACATTCATCGGATTGTTCGTCGGCATGATCGTCTTCGCGATCGGCTGTCTGATCTACCTCTACGACGTGGAAACAACACTGCGCCACGAAGCCGAAGTCGCGCGGGATTCAGCGACGAAACAGGCGATCGCCGCCGCCGAAGCTCGCGACGAAGCGATGCGACAGCGCGGAATCGCGGACGAGGAGCGCATCGCCGCGGAAGTCGCCCGGGACGAAGCGCTCCACCAGAAGCGGATCACAGACGCCGTCAACGAGTTCTTCAACGGTGACGTCCTCGCCTCCGTGGCGCCGGACGCGCTGGGGCGCGACGTGACGGTCCGCGAGGCCCTCGACGCCGCCTCGGAGAACATTGACGAACGATTCGCCGAGGACCCGCTCATTCGCGGCCAGGTCAAGTTCGTGCTGGGCAACACCTACTTCCGGCTGGGCGTTCTGGACAGGGCCGAACGCCATCTGGCCGATGCTCGCGACATTTTCGTCGACGCCTTCGGCCCCGACGACGATACGTCGCTGATGGCGCTCAATGATGTGGCCCGGGCGTACGCCGCCAACGGAAAGTACAATGAGGCCGTCGACGCTTTTGGCGAGTGTCTCGAACGCCGCCTGCGCATCAACGGTCCTGACAACCTCGACACGCTGTCGGCGCAGACAAACATGGGCTGGCTGCTCGCCACGCTCGGGCGATACAGGGAAGCGGAACCCTACCTGCTCGATTCCTACGAAACGCGCAAACGCGTCTTCGGCGAGGAACATCCCCAGTCGCTGGCGCATCTGAACAATATCGCGATGTTCTATCATCAGATCGGCGAGCTCGACAAGGCGGCCGACGCCTCCGAGCGCGAACTCGCCATCAGCCGACGAATCGATCCCGACGATCCCGGGATCTTCACGTCCCTCAGCAATCTCGCGGCGATTTACGCCTCGATGCGGCGCTACGATCGCGCCGAAGCCCTCTACATCGAAGCGCTCGAAGGACGGCGCAAGGCGCTCGGCGAATCGCATCCGAGCACGCTGCTGACAACGAACAATCTGGCCACGCTCTACACGAAAATCGACCGCATTGACGACGCGGCGGACATGTACGTTCACGCGCTGGAGAAGGGACTGGAGGAACACGACGAATCCCTGCCGATCGTGCAGTCGCTCCGAAGCAATCTGGGCTGGATTCGCAATTACCAGAAGCGCTTCCAGGAGGCCGAACCGCTCCACGCCGCCGCCGTCGACAACGCCCGCAGGATCCTGCCGGAAGGCCATCCGACGCTCGGTCTCTATATCCATCGATACGGCGAATGCCTGATGGGCCTGGCGCGATACAGTGACGCGGAGAAGGCGCTGCTGGAGGCGTATTCGATTCTGTCCAACCAGGAGCTCGAAGACCATCACGAACTGCGCGACACGGCGCGTTCGCTGGCGGCGCTCTGTGAGAAACTCGAAAGACCTGACGAAACGGCGAAATGGACACAGATCGCCGATCGGGAAGAGGCCGCCCTCGCCGCGGAATAAGAGCGGAGACGGCCTCCGGATTCAGACACGCCGATTGATTTGACTTACGATCGTTTTGTCCTTGATCCTGTCGTCCTCGACCAGCATGAAGGCCTTACTGAGAATGATCGCCAGCGTGCGATCCCCTTCGAACGGAAGGAACAGTTTGCCCCCGTCCGCCGCCCGTTCCATCGAGCTGTTCGGAACGATGCACAGATACTGATCGTTCGGCTCCATCAGGATGTTCCCGCTGCCGAAGTGAATCCTGTAGGTCCGCCGCCTGCCAAGAACGACGAGAAATCGATCTGTGATGGTGCAGGCGTCGGCGATCTTCAGCCGGGGTATCAGACGCCGGAGAATCTCACGACGTGACTGCGCCGAGCCGGACAACTCGCCGAAGGAGTAGGACTGCCAGTAGTCGCGGAAGACGCCGTCGGGACCGCCATCCTGCCACTCGGGATTCGCGCCCACACTCGCAACACCGACGAACAGGTCCACGTCGCGAAGAATCTCGCTCAGGACGATGGGCGGAATCTGGTCGATCCGCAGCGGGTGATTGCCCGCCTCGTCGGGCCCCATCGTCTCGTACCCGCCACCGAACGCATGGGACGCGTTGATCGCCGCCCCAACTTCGTAGAATCGAACCTGGTCCGTCGCAAGGTATCGAAACGCGCCGGAATCAAGGACGTACTCGTCTCGATAGTCGTCCCCGATTCCCTCGATCCAGAACTCGGCCCGAAGATTCCAGGCGTTGAGCGTTCGATGCGCCGGCGGATAGGAATCGTCGACCATCAGGCGCAATCGGTTCCTCCAGGATCGCTGAGCGGCGAGCGCATGGAACTGATGCTGACGAATGACATGCGCGGCGAATCGGTTGGAATAGACGCCCGTGTTCCGCTCGGCGTCCGTCAGCAGATAAACTTCCCGATGCGCCTGCTTGAACGGCTGACGAATCTCGCGAGACTCGTAAAACGCGCGCCACGCCTCAATATCGTCGCGTGTCTCCGTTGAGCCGGGCGCGGCGTCCTGCGAAATCGGATGCCAGAGGCGAACTGTTGACGAGTTCGCTCTCGGCTCGAACGCTGTCCCGTCATCGCGCACGAGCCGCCCGGCGCCGTGCGGCGCCACTTCGGCGTCATCCGCCAGCCAGGCGGCGGCGACCTGTTCACGACCGTCATCAAAAAGCCAGATCAATCGCCGCGCCAGCGTACCGATGAGCGGATGATCCAGGTATCGCTCGCGCCACGTGTCATACGCCCACGTCCTGCGATCGAGGAACAGACTGTCAATACGATCCCGCTGAGCGGGCAGCATCTTCTGAATATCCTTCATCGACGCCTTGAGTTCCTTTAACTCGTCAGCGAAGTCGCGTTTGACGGTCGCCGGCGCCGATTTGACCGCCCCGCCCCTGTCGTTGATCCACGTCAATCGCGTGGACGACGCCCCCGCCGTTCCGCGAATCTCCAGCAACGCCGAGCAATCTCCCATTGCCCCGCGCAGCTCGCCGACCTCCGTCAGGCCGTAACTGGGTACGGCCATCTCTTCGATCTCATCGCGCGGAAGGCCCTCACGCGTTGCGGCCGCATCAAGGGCCTTCTCCATCAGCTTCTGGGCCGTGCCGAACTTGACTTTCACGCACAGCATCGCGAGTTGCCCCAGACTCGCCCGGCCAGGCATCTGTCCCAGCGCGTAGACGGCCGCATTGCCGACTTTGACCGCACGCGGCCCGATACCCGGGACTTTGCGGTAACACGAGACGGCGACAGCGCCGAGCGCGCGCGCCATGACGACGCTTTCACTCATGCCCGCGATCCAACACAGACCGCGAAGCGTCTCGGCATTGGGCTCGGCAATCAGTTCGTCGACAGCGCCCTCGGTCCGCCAGTTGACATCCGTCATGCGCCGCGTACGCGGCCGATCGACAAGCTCGAACCAACTCGACAGCCTGATCTGCAGATTCTCCCGGCCAATCGATTCGCACATCGCAGCAGCCGATTTCGACCACTTCCCCGACGGTTTGCTCGACGATGCGGATTGGCAGTGTTGGAGCAACACGGCCCACGCGTCGCGCTCCGTCGCATTCATCGTCTCGATGTCCGACATGGCCGCGTCCGTCCACGCCTCACCGCGTTCGAGCGGAATCTGCGCGCCGGTATTCAGCAATCCATCGATGCGGGCGGCGAGCTTCAGCTCCGAGGTCCTCGCGACGATTCGAGCGCCTTCCGCGATTCGGGCGAGATACCTCGCAATATCCGGATTGTCCGAATAGCGGTCCCAGTGGGTCTCGATGTGTCGTACCGTCCCGGAAACATGCAATGACGCATGAACGCGATCGCCCCTTTCTCCAGCCATCCCCTTCAGCAGTGAGACAAGATCCTGCGGCGCAAACGAGAGTTTTCGCTTGAGCAACTTCGTGGCCACGTCCACAAGATCAGTGCGATGCCCGATGAATCTGGAGCCCTTGGCGATGAAGGCCTTGCGGTCTTTGCGTAATTGCGAAATCTGTTCGGCCAGCGAATCGGCTTCCCTGAACAGCGTGACGACAAGCCGCGCGCGATCGCCAGGATCCAGTCCTTGCGCCTCTTCCAGCAGGGGCCCGACGCGATCCGGATCACCATGGCGCCGGAATACCGATGGTCCCGCCGCCACGACGCGTTTGGCGAATGAATCTGGATCGAACGGCGACCTGGCCACGGGGCTCACCCACCCACCAGCATCACGAGCCGCAGAAATGTCACTTCAGTTCCGGCCGTGATCTGAATCGTCTCGTCAAGCGATTCCGTCTGCCGGTCGCCTACGAGCACAAGAATCTGATTCCGCTGGTAGGCCTCAATCGCCGTATCGAACTGCCGCTTCCAGTCTGTTTCACGCGTTCGCGACGACGTTGCGTCATTCAGCCGCCGCTCTTCCTGCGTCGGCGTCACGAGGCCGCGATATCGCTCCGGCGGCGTCGCCGTGCGAAGCCGCTGGTTGTAGTCGCCCACTTCCTGGTAAACTCGCTCGCGAATCAACTCGCGCACTGTGATGGACTCCGTGGGAAACGCCAGTTCAAAGACATGATCGGCGTCACCCGGCGTCATGGTCTCGTCGCGAATCGTCAATATCGTCGACATGTTCTCATCCTCCGGCGTGTCTCCTGGTCCGCGGGCATTATACAGAGACGAAGGCCCGGCACACCGCGTTTTTCACGCAGCCTGAGAACGAGGGACGAGAAATTGCAACATCACGCCTTGATCGACGCCAGCGCCGCCAGCGCCCGCCCGCGCGCTTCAGAATGATCGACAACGGGTTCCGGGTAGTCTTCGCCCAGCGCCACGCCCGCGTCCGACAACGCCGCCGCCGGCGCCTCCCATGGGGCGTGGATCCACTTTGCCGGCAGCGCCGACAACTCCGGAACCCACTTGCGCACATACGCGCCGTCGCGATCGAACTTTCGGCCCTGTAGAACCGGATTGAAAATCCGAAAGTACGGCGCGGCGTCCGCCCCGCAGCCCGCAATCCACTGCCAGCCAAGCGTGTTGTTCGCGAGATCCGCGTCGACAAGCGTGTCCCAGAACCACGACGCCCCTTCGCGCCAATCGATCAGGAGATCCTTCACAAGAAACGACCCCACGATCATCCGCACACGATTGTGCATCCAGCCCGTCGTCCACAGCTCCCGCAACCCCGCATCGACGATCGGATAGCCCGTCAGGCCCCGCCGCCACGCCCGCAGTTGCTTCTCTGATTTCCGCGCCCACGGAAACGCGCGATATTGCTCGCGTAGTGGCTCAGTTGGCGTATTCGGAAAGTGCACGAGCAGATGATGGGCGAATTCCCGCCAGCCCAGCTCACGAAGAAAGGCGTCCGCCGACGACCTGAGTGCAGCGCCGCGCGACGCCTTCATCGCCGCCGTGATCGTCCACCAGATCTGACGCGGACTGATCTCGCCAAAGTGCAGGTACGGCGACATCCGCGAGGTCCCCGTCTCCGCCGGCTGGTCCCGACCTTCCGCATAGTCCTCGCACGCCTCTGTGATGAATCGCTCCAGCCGCTCGCGCGCCGCGGCTTCACCGATCGACCACGCCTCGCGCATCCCGCTCGTCCAGTCGATCTCCGGTTCCAGCCCGAGCGACGACAATGCGACCGACGCCGGCCACGTTTCCGGTCCCGTCAGCCGACGCGGCGCCGCCAGGGGTTTTGCCGGCTCGGACAGCTTTCGACACGCTCGCCAGTAGGCGGTAAAGACCTGATAGGGGCCACCCTGCTGATTCTTCACCAGAGCGGGCTCGAACAGGCACGCGCCGTTGAACGACTCGACGACGCTGACCTCCTCTCGCAGCGCCGCCTTGATCGTCGTATCACGCTTCACGATCGCCGGCTCGTAGCGGCGATTCCAGCAGACGGCGTCGGCGCCCGTTTCGGCAATCAGCTTCCGCAACGTCGCAAGACTGGCCCCCCGGCGAATCACCAGGCGCGAACCCAGCGACGCGAGCGACGCGCTCAGCGATTCCAGCGACTGATGCAGCCACCAGCGCGACGCGGCCCCCGGCGCCCAGTCGCCCTCTTCCTCCGGCGCCCAGATGAAAACGGGAACCACCAGGCCGCCGCGCTTCACGGCGGCGTCCAGCGCCGGATGATCACTCACGCGCAGATCATTGCGAAACCAGACGATCGAAACCGTGTTCGTCACGATGAAAAAAGCCTCCGTGCTCAACCGCCCACACTACGCGACGATCGACACAGAGGCTATTCGTACTTTGCGCCACCCTGGATGCGGCGCGTTGGTTTTTCCCGGGCGAGCGCTGTCGCGACTACGTCAGCCGATAAGAGCGTTCCCCGTGAATGCTGATGTCCAGCCCACTGCGTTCGACCTCTTCGGACACGCGCAGACCGATCGTCGCCTTGATCGCGGCAAGGATGATGAGCGTGCCGACACCGGAGAATGCCACGGCGGCCAGCAGCCCGACCGCCTGAAGGCCGACCTGTTTGAAGCTGCCGTCAATCACGCCGATCGCGGGCGTGAAGCAGAAGATGCCCGTCGCTATCGCGCCCCAGGCGCCGCCGACGCCGTGCACGCCGAAGGCGTCCAGCGCGTCATCATACAGACCGGCCCGCTCCTTGAAGTACACGGCGAAGTAGCACAGCGGCGCGGCGATCATGCCGATCATCAGCGCCCATCGCGGTTCGACGTGCCCCGCGGCCGGCGTTACGGATACGAGACCCGCCAGGATTCCCGAGGCGATCCCCAGGCTCGTGCATTTCCCGCGATGCAGGTACTCAACAACGATCCACGCCAGCGCGCCCGCGGCGGCCGCCGTCTGCGTTGTCGTGAACGCCAGGCCGGCGATGAAGCCCGAAACAGGCGTCTCGGCCGCGATCGCGCTGCCCGCGTTGAAGCCGAACCAACCAAACCACAGCAGCCCCGCCCCCGTGATCGTCAGGATCAGATTGCCCGGCTCGTGCGTTTCCCCCTCGATCGTCAGGCGGCGACCGATCATGATCGCGGCCACCAGCGCCGCAATGCCCGATGAGACGTGCACGACAGTACCGCCCGCAAAGTCCAGCACGCCCATCTCAAACAGCCAACCACCTTCGCCCCACACCCAGTGCGCCAGCGGACAGTAAATCAGCGTCGACCAGAGGATAATGAAGACGACATAGCTGGAGAGCTTCATACGCTCCGCCACGGCGCCACTGATCAGGGCCGGCGTGATAATCGCGAACTTGCCCTGGAACATGACGAACACGAGCTCTGGAATGCCCTTGTCGCTGAACATGGCGTCGTAGGGCACACCCGACAGGCAGAACTTGTCCCAATCCCATCCAATGAATCCATGGAAGCTGTCGCCGAACGCCAGCGCATAGCCGACGACGATCCACTGCACGCCGAGAATTCCCATCGCGATGAGGCTGTGCATCATCGTCGACAGAACGTTCTTCCGGCGGACGAGTCCGCCATAGAACATGGCCAGCCCCGGAATCATGAGCAGCACCAGCGCGCAGCTTGTCAGCATCCACGCCGTGCTTCCCGCATCAATTTTCGATACGTCGTGCTCCGCCAGCATCGACGCAATCGGACCAAACGACCCCATGCCATACCCTCAAACAGCGTTATCTTGATTGTGGACCGCAAGGCGCGGGAGATCCCCCCGCCCGCAAGCTTCTGGAAGCACAGCATTCTGTCCGCAGCCCCCCCATAGTCAACTGTTTTCTGATCACAAAACCGCCACGACCACCCGGCGGCGACGCCGCGCGCTGGACACGTGTTCGCATTGGGCTGCAACAGTTACAATCGTACAAGCGTCTCTTCGCCGAGGCGGAGTCTCGCCCCGCACGGGAATGTCGAATGACAGCTCGATACGACACGATCGGAACGCGCTACGACACAACGCGCCACGCCGATCCGTTCATCGTCGAACGGCTCGCCCGGCGCCTGGCGATTCGTCCCGGCGGCGCTTACCTCGATGTCGCCTGCGGCAGCGGCAACTACACATCGTGTCTGGCCAGGGCCGGTGGCGAGATAACCGGCGTCGATATATCGCGTCGGATGATTGAGCACGCTCGCGCGAAGACCTCCGAGGCTCGCTGGATCCTCGCGACGGCCGACGCCCTCCCATTCGGCGCCGCTCAGTTCGACGGCGCCCTCTGCACGCTGGCGATTCATCATTTTCCTGACATGACCGCCGCCTTCGCCGAGATCCGGCGCGTGATCGCGCGGGGCCGCTTCGTCCTGTTTACCGCGAGTCGCGAACAGATGCGCGGTTACTGGCTGAACCACTACTTCCCGAAGGCAATGGACTTCGCGATCCGTCAGATGCCGGACCTCCCGGACGTGATGAACGCCCTGTCACTGGCGGGGTTTGTCGACATCGAGCGGGAGGCCTACGCCGTCACGCCGGATCTTCAGGACCTCTTTCTCTACGCCGGAAAGCACCGACCCGCGCTCTACCTCGATCCGCAGGTCCGCGCAGGCATCTCCACCTTCGCGATGACGTCGAACATCGACGAGATGACGACAGGACTCCGACGACTCGCGAACGACATCGAAACTGACGCCATCAACAGCGTTCGACAAGCCTTCGACCATGATCTCGGCGATTACCTGTTCATCACGGCCGAGGCGCGCCCGGCCAACTGACTGTGAACCAGACGCCCCGATCGCGCCGATGTATGACGGCCCCGGATGGACTCGAACCATCAGCCTTCTCGTCCGCAACGAGACGCTCATCCATTTGAGCTTCGAGGCCACTGACCGAAACAACCCCGGTCCGATTCGAACGGACAACCTTCGCATTTGGACTGCGACGCGCTGCCAGTTGCGCCACGGGGCTGTGTTGAATTGACGCCGACGGGATTCGAACCCGCGTTCTCCGGCATGAAAGACCGGCGTGTTCCCGCTACACCACGGCGTCATGGATCTCGATCGATCGGCGCAAGCCGCGCGACGTCGTCCCGTCGGCGCGCACGTTCCGCGCCCGCCGTCGGCGCGACGATCTCGCGCCGACGACAAAAAAAGATAACCCGCATCGGCGCGGCGCCGACGCGGGTCTCCGAAACTCAGGTCCATGGCCCGCAGGCGGCATGAATCGGCTCGGAGGAACCCGAACCGACGCCGCCCTGTTCAGGCGTTTGCGCGCAGGTATAGATTCCGATCTCGCCAGGAACGCTCGCGCGCTCGCTCGGCGCAGCGTTCACGAAAACGCCAACGCGCAACAACAGGTCGGATTCGAGTCATCATGACAAGGTCAGACATCTCTGTGTCCCAACTCAGGTCAACAGTCACTGGGGATGTGTTCCCACACATCTACGGCCCGATCAATAACTAATAGCCTGCAAATCGACATCTGTCAAATACAATCGGTATTCTCGGGGCCATTGCGACAATTCGGGAATCGCCCCTGCACGGGGTGAAGTCCCCAATGTGTGCGATCGGCGAACCCGGAGGGATCACGTGAGAATAGCCCCCCGATTCATCAGGGGGAACAATTCGTCCTGTACAAGACATCCCGTCCCGGCGGGACGGGATGACTTCGCCGCCGACGGCTCACGGCTGAAGCAGCGCCCCGACGAATCCCGCCACGTCACGGCTGTCAATCACGTTGTCCTCATTCATATCCGCGCGGTGGATATCGCACGCGGGGAACATGACGCCGTAGGACGTCGCATCGACGATCGCCAGGGCGAACGGCTCGACATCCGAATAGTCAAGAACGCTGTCGCAGTTCAGATCGCCGAAGGTCGAGACCGACTCGACGACGCCCGACAGGCGCATCGTGAGCGCCGTCCCCTCGAGCCAGTTCTCCGCCGTTCGCTGATCGAATGTGCGAATCGTGTACGTCGCGGCGAACGAACCGGCAACGGCGGCGTTCAGCGTCGCACGCACGTTGGCCGCGCCGCCCGCGGGAATATTGGCGATATTCAGCGTCGGCTCGATCCGCAGCGCCGCCGTGTCCCCCGACGCCGACCCGTACTCGATGTCGAGCTTCGCCGTGAAGCCGGGCGCATCTTCGAGGTTGTAAACGGGAATATCCACAAACAGATCACCCGCGCCTTCCGAAATCGACCCCAGATCCACGTCGATTGTGTCGACGTCGGCGTTCGCGCCGAACGACGCCTCGGCGTGATCCAGCGCCTGGGCGATCATGCTCACAACGTCGTTGTCGTCCGTCCCGCCGTGACCGAACCCGCCACTCAGCGTCACGTCGAGATTGTCGATCGTCACCTGCCCCGAATAGGCGCCGGGCTGATTCGCGGGGATCACGAGGGCGACGTTGATGTTCTGACTCGCCGTCCCGCCACCGCTCATCGGAAAGGCGTTGTATCGCCCCCTGGGCGTCGCCGTGGCGTATCCGCTGGTCGAAATCTCGAAGTAGGTTCCGTCCTGCCCCGTCTTGTTCAGCGTGACAGTCTGCGACAACAGCGTCGTCGGTCCCACGAGCGTGACAACGGAGAACCCGCGAAGCGATCCCCCCGCCGGATCGTCAGGCCCCGGCGCCAGGAAGAGCTGGCTGTCATTCTGCTGATCCATGTAGATTGACCAGACGTATTCCGGCCGATCGATATAGGCGTTGCGGTTGTTCGTGTAGTAGCTCGGGTTGTAGACGCTGCTGTAGATCGTGTGATTGCGCCGACGTTCAAACTCATCGGGCGGATCCATGTAATGCCACGCAACCAGTGACGAGAGATACCCCATCTGGTTGGTCCCGGGCGTACCGCTCGTCAGCGAGAGACCCAGCTCCGGTCCCCATCGCGTATCGCTGTAGAAAAGCTGTCGCGCCACATCGCCCTTGTCCGTGTCGCCCGGAAAATAGACGCCACCGCCGAGGCTGCGACCATTTCCGGTCGTTGCCGCATAGCCGTACGGATCGTTGCCTCGTGCGCTGTTCGTGCCCGGGTCCGAGGGACGCAGCGCATGCGGATCGCCCAGGTTGCCCGTACTCGAGTTGCTCACACTGCCCGGCTGCCGCGACTGCGGCCACGTGTGCTCGCGATTCCAGGTGGCGCCGGAGTCCCATGTACTCGGGACCGACAGGCGATTGTAGACGAGCAGGATGCGCGAGGCGTTTGACGGATCGCGATCGTGAACAGCGGCCGAGTATCGAAAGTCTCCGTAGCTGCGCTGAATGTGGCCCGTCTTCATGGTGTTGTAGAGCTGCGACTTCAGCGTCGACCCGACGCCCGTCGCCGCGTTGTAGTAACTGGCCGGCGGCGCCCACGGATCCACCTGCGCCAACGCCGGCGAGCCGGCAAGCGAGATGAGGATGACGGCCGGCGCCATGAACAGTCGAGTCCGACGCAGCGAAACACTTGATATTCTCACGTTGTAAATACCCCTTGAGAGTCTGACAAAACAAGGCGCGACGCCTCCTGCGCCGGGCCGCGCGCTGGTCGACACGTGATCTCGTCGACATGCGCACTGCGGTTCAACTGGCCGCGTCGATTCCGTCGGCTCATCGAATCACGCGGCGTTGAATCCTATCACATCTGCGTGGCAAATTGCCTGAACTAGAAAACTGCCCCCCGGCCGAAGCCGGGGGGCAGCGTCATTCATGCATCAGACGTTTGTCTGATCTTCAGTTGCGGGAGCAATCCGGCTTAGGGATTGCAGGGATCGCCGTCACACGTCGTGCCGGCGCCCTGGAACACACCGCCCAGATTCGCACATTCCGTCGCCGTCACAACGCTGCAGGAGTTGCCGCAGGTCGCGCCGCTCGTCAGAAGGTCGATGAAGGACTGCGTGTCCAGACCATTGACGTCTCCGTTCATGTCGAGATCCGTGTTCGCACAGGACTCGGCGCCCATGTTGCTGAGCGGCTTGCCGAGCAGCGCGTTCGCGAAGTCCGCCACGTCGGCGAGGTCGATGACGTTGTCGCCGTTCATGTCACCCGGGCACGTCGGGCAGGACCCGAAGCTCGGCGTGACACAGCAGGCGCCGTCCATCTGGTTGCACGCCGTGATATCGGCGAAGCGAACGAGCTGGAGCTGGTAGCCGCCATCTCGCGGATCCGACGAATCGAACTGCGACACGAAACCCGTCACGCTGACGAGGCCCGAAGGAATCGTCTGGCCGACGAGGTCGAGATCCGCCGTGCCGACGCGAACGATCGCCGAGAGGCTCGTGTTCGGATCCGTCACGGGGAAGTTGGCGCCGCCAGTAAACAGGCCACCGGCGTCGTCGAACGTCACACACGAAAGCGTCACGCGGACGCTCTCGTAATCCTCGGCCGCCGCGGCGCCGTCCTGCAGATCCGTGGTCGTGAGCTCGACCGGCGCCGGAAGCGCCGTCGAACCGCAGACCTGGTTGACCGTGAACGGCGACACGAGTTCGAGCAGACCGTTGAAGGTGCTCAGCGTGCCCGTGATCGACATGACGCTGCCGGCCGGGGCCTGCGCGAGAATCGCGTCGATATCGGCGTTCGATCCGAAGACCGTGATGCCGCGATCGTCGCCGCCCGTGCCGGACATGTCCTGAACCGTGAAGCTCTTGACGCTGCCGCTCGAGACGGTATCGATCGTCTCGACGACGACGACGTTGGCAAGCGTTACTTCCGTGCCGTTGGCCATCGTTCGCGCTTCAGCAATGCTCAGCACGCTGTCGCATGCGCCCGCGGTGCAGGTCGTCCCTTCACCAAGGAAGACGCCGCCAAGACCGCAGCATTCCGTGGCGTCCGTGGCCGTCTGGCACGTGTCATTGCCCAGGCAGCAGGCGCCCTCGCCGACGACACAAGTGTTAACACCGCAGATCGAGCCGGCGCCCTGCCAGACACCACCCAGTGTGTTTTCACAATCGTCCTGTGTCTGAGCGTCGGTGCAGCTCGCTCCAACGCAGCACGCGCCGGTCGGATCCGGGCACGTCGCGCCGTCGCCCTGGTAGGCGCCGCCCTGCCCCGTGCAGTCCGTCGCCGTCGTGATGATGCAGGACGTGTCGAGGAGGATACAGGCGCCAACAGGATCACTGCACACGCCGATGTCCGCGATCGTCACCGGCAGGAGCTGGTAGCCGATCGGCGTGCCCGTGCCGCCGTCATACTGCGTCAGGATACCTGTCACCGAGACCTGGCCCGACGGAATCGTCTGGCCAACAAGATCCAGATCGCCCGTCTGAACGCGAACCGTCGCCGTGTTGCTGTTGAGGACGTCCGTGACAGTGTAGTTCGTGCCCGCCGCGAACACGCCGCCGGCGTCGTTGAACGTGACACAGCTCAGCGTGACGCGAAGGCTCTCGAGACCCTCCGCCGTCGCGCTGCCGTCCTGCATGTCCGCCGTCGTGATGGCGATCGGCGCCGGGACCGTCGTGGAACCACAGACCGAGAAGCTGTCGATGAAGCTGATCTCATCCAGACCATTGAACGGGCTGAACTGGCCGCTGATCGTGATCAGGCTGCCGGGAACCGCCGCCACAAGGATCTCATCGATCGTCGCGTTGGGGGCGAAGACGGTGATACCGCGATCGGCGCCCGCCGGTCCGGACATATCCTGAATCGTGATGCTCTTGGAAGCGCCACTGTTCACGAGGTCCGTCGTCTCGACGACGATGGCGTTGGAAATGATGATCGGGTCACCCGGCGTAACGGCGCGGGCTTCGGCGATCGTCAGGAACACATCGCAGACGCCCGGCGTCGCACAGGTCGTGCCTTCGCCGGCGTACACGCCACCCAGCGCACAGCAGGCGTCCGGATTCGCGACATCCTGGCAGGTGTCGCCCGGGAGGCAGCAGGCGCCGGCGCCGATGTCACAGACACCCGGCGTGCTGCACAGCGAGTTGTCGCCGCGATAGCTGCCGCCGACGGCTTCACAGTCAACCTGCGTCACAGCGTCCGAACAGATCGTGCCATTGCCTTCGCAGCACGCGCCCGTCGGAAGCGGGCAGCTCGTGCCGTCACCCTGGTACGCGCCCGACTGGCTGTTGCAGTCGGCAAGCGTCGTGACGACGCAGTCGGCGCCGCCGTTGATGAAGCACGCGCCGACGGCCGTGCCACACGTCGTGATGTCACCCAGCGACGAGACGAGCAGCTGGTAGCCGCCGTCGCGCGGGTCCGAAGCGTCGAACTGGGCGAGGATACCCGTGATCGACACACCACCCGCCGGAATCGTCTGGCCGACGATCGGCAGCGCCGACGTCGGAACGCGAACGACCGCCGTCAGCCCGCCGCCCTGCTCCGTGACCGTATAGTTCGTGCCGCCGGCGAAGGTGTTGCCGGCCAGGTCGAACTCGACACAGGACAGCGTGACGCGCACGCTTTCGAGACCTTCGGCCGTCGCGCTGCCGTCCTGCATGTCCGTCGTCGTGATGGCGATCGGCGCCGGGACGCTCGTGACGTTTCCACAGACGTGGTAGCCCGTGATGAAGGAGAGCTCATTCAGACCGTTGTAAACGTCGAGCTCACCCGAGATCGAGAGGATGCTTCCCGGACCCGCAACGCCGAGAATGGCGTCGATGTCGGCGTTCGGGCCGAAGACCGTGATGCCGCGCGCGGCGCCGGCCGGTCCCGACATGTCCTGAACCGTGATGCTCTTCGAAGCCGAGCTGGAGATGAGGTCGTCCGTGGAGACGATCACGACATCGGCGACCGTGATCGGCGCGCCATCCGTCAGCGACTTTGTGTCGTCGATCGTTCCGACCTGGTCGCAGGCGCCCGCATCGCAGGTCGCGCCTTCGCCAAGGTAAACGCCGCCGAGCGTGCAGCAGTCTGTCGGGTTCGCCGCCACCTGGCAGACACCCGTGACGCAGCAGGCGCCGGCGCCGGGATCGCAGATGTTCGGCGTGAAGCAGTCCGTGCCGTCGCCCTTATAGGTTCCGCCGACACTGAGACAATCCGCTTCGGGAACAACGGCGGAGCAGACGCCGCCTTCGCAGCAGGCGCCCGTCGGGGCCGGACACGTCGTGCCGTCACCCTCGTAGAAACCGCCAAGGTTGTTCTGACAGTCATCCTGCGTCGTGATCACGCAGCTGTCGATCAGCGTGCAGGCGCCCATCGGATCGCCACCGGCGCCGAGGACGATATCGTCCAGGGCGAACTCATCGCGGCTGCCGCCGCCGGAGACGTCATCGCCCGACCAGCGCAGGTAGAGGAGGCCGCCGTCAGCGACGCTGAAGCCGCTGATCGTCGTGCTCATCGGAAAGCTCATCCACGAGCCCGACGGCGCGTCCGGCGAAACCAGGTCCAGCGCCGGAACGCCCGTGAAGTTCGCTCCGTCCGTCGACCACG
>ERZ795053.761-NODE-761-length-41002-cov-5.340855_pt1 | contig 41002 bp, 26 predicted proteins | sample MGYA00375137_ERZ795053 | MGnify/ENA primary metagenome ERZ795053 (study PRJEB30182, sample SAMN05720284) | activated sludge metagenome | isolation source: Anaerobic digester | place: Hong Kong | collected 2014-12-17 ... | reverse complement strand
ATTAATACCCGCGGGAACGAACTTTTCCCGTTTCTTAGGGGCGATTCTGTTCTATACTTTGCATCAGACGGGCATCCCGGTATGGGAGGTCTCGATATTTTTAAATCTGTAAAACAGGAAGACGGAAGCTGGGCTCCTCCGGTAAACATGAAGCCTCCCGTAAACTCCCATTATGATGATTTCGGCATTTGTTTTCATCCCGACGGGCTCAACGAGGGCTTTTTTTCATCCGGTCGCCGTGGAGGCAGAGGAGGTGATGATATTTATTATTTCATCAACCCGCCGGTAATATTTACCGTTAAAGGGAAAATACTTGACAACAATACTTATCAACCTGTCGAAAATGCATTGGTCAGCCTGGTGAGCTCCGACGGTACAGCCGTTTCGGTAAAATCGAATGCCGTGGGCTATTACGAGTTTGTTGATGAGCAGGTGAAACCCAATGTTACTTTTGAAGTCATCGTTGAAAAAGAAAAGTATTTCACCGACAAAGCAATGGAGACAACACTGGGAATTGAAGCCAGTAAGGATTTTGAGATGAATTTCCAGCTTGAACCTATTCCTGCCGAACCCATCCTGCTGCCTGAAATACTTTATGATCTGGCCAAGTGGGATTTAAAGCCCCAGTTTCAGGATTCACTCCAGGGGTTGATTAAAACACTGGATGCCAATGAAACACTTGTGATTGAACTTGCTGCACATACCGACAGCCGTGGTACAGTTGAATCGAACGACATACTCTCCCAGCGAAGGGCTGAATCAGTAGTGAATTATCTGATCCAGCGAGGCATTGACCCTGATCGTCTGATTGCCAAAGGATATGGTGAGCGGGTGCCGCGTAAGCTTTCGAATACCATCACCCGTGACGGCTTTACTTTTGAAAAAGGAACCATTCTTACCGAAGCATTTATTGACTCTCTGCCGGATGTAAAAATGAAAGAAGCTGCCCATCAGCTCAACCGGCGAACAGAGTTTTCGATTCTGAGCAATGACTTTGTGCCCAAACCGCGCATCAGGACTGAAGAAGCGGTTGTGGAAATCGTTACCGATCCTACCGAGCATAGGGTAAAATTCAGAAAGACAACTACCGGTGCTATTGAAGCAGATTGCATTCTGAACGGAATCACTTTCAGTTTTGTTTATAATCAAATGATCATCCGGCCGACCATTTCACTGGGGAGTGCATTGCGGCTGCTAAAAGACGGAGCCATTACCCGCACGGATTTTCAGGGTGATCCGGAACGTATATTTTTTGAAGGATCGATTGCCAACCGCTCTGTTTTTACGGCGAAAACACTCAGAATCGGAGGACTTACCCTCAATGATGTGGAGTTTCAGGTTGATCATCAGTTGAAAGGTCAGGTTTTGCTTGGTGAAATTACACTGATGCAGTTTGGAAATTTTACCATTGATGAAGAAAAACAGGAAATTGTTTTTGAATAACTAAACCTGATCTGGTAATTTTAGATGCCCCCTTGATCTCCTGAAGGGGGCTTGCGCACACCCCTTGATCCCCTGAAGGGGGCTTACGCACACCCCTTGATCCCCTAAAGGGGGCTTACGCACACCCCTTTGTCCGGGAGACTGAAATACCTTTTGGTCTTTTTCCTGACTGTCCTGATTTCGTTGCAGGCTGGTGTTTTTTTAGAATTTCCTGAATTCAGAAATTTCCGGACAATTCCGGGTTTCGTTTTATCAACTCTTTTGAGCAGGAAAACCGACATAAACTGAAAAAGGAACGCCAGTTCCTGATATACAGAAGCTGGCGTTCCGGTCAGTGGATTTTTTCTGCTGATTAATTCTTCACTACTCTTCTTATAATGCTGAAACCGTTTCCGGTGAATTTCATCTGGTAAACCCCGTCGGGCAGGTCAGACAGATCAACATCCAGTGTATTTTCACCTTCGATGGTGATCGTTCTGAGTTGGTTGCCCAGTGCATTGAAAAGGGCTATTTGTCTGAAACAGCCTGTTCCGGTAATGGTAATGAGGCCTGAAGTCGGATTTGGATAAATGCCGATGTATGTATTTGCAGGATCGTTAGTTCCGGTGTTCATCAGGGTAAATTTGCTGATGGCTGACAGGCCTTCGGCAGTGAAGTATCCTGTCTGAGGGAGCTGTTGGTCATATTCCGGTACAAGATCAAGAATTTCTCCGGATGACGGTCGGTAGAGTTTGTATGAAATCAACTGCTGGTCGGTGAAGCCGTCGGTTATACCGGTTAAGGGATCATCTGCATTAAGGATTAAGGCAATACCAATGTTCGGATCAGTGATTTCTGCAACTCCAAAGCACAGGTCTTCATTGGAAAAAGCACCGATGATGTCGCCGGCTTGAAGAATTTCTGCTGCTTCACGGCGGACAGCAATAAGATGGGTTGAGGATGACAATTCTACCTTATTCCAGGGGTGATCCGGGAATTCAGGTTGCGGATAAGTTCCATTCCAGCTGTTTTTGGAATTTGACGGAAAGATAACAAAACCGGCTTCTGACAGGAAATAATAAGCTTTGCCCGGCAACAGACTGCCAATGGTGTTGATATTGTATTCAGGCCAATAGATACCTGTGCCAGCTACATCCTTAACAACAGTAAGGCTGACTCCGCCGAACAGTGCAGCGACATCAACCAGTTGGTTGCATATTACCGGAAGGAGTTTCCAGCCTGTATTGAAAGACAGATTTTTGTTTGATTCTGCATTACCAATTACAGGAAGGCCGGCGGGAGCGTTCATTTTTACCTTGTAGGCAGACTGACTCAGCCAGTCATAAATTGTATTTATTGGTCCTGCCGGGTAATACACTCCGGTCATGGTTTGTGCTATGATGAACTGTGCAGATACAGGATCAAATACATCTTCGATGGCGTTATTGGCTGGCATGATATAACTGGAAAGTCCCTGCCATCCGGTGCTAAGATTTATCAGATGAGTGGGATATGACACCTGTGTTACTGTTACTGTTACTGCCGGTGATCCGCCGGAAGCTGTTACCAGAATATCTCCGACGCGTGTACTTCCGGTTGCATTTTCACCGTAGGTAACGTCAAGGGTATTGTCGCCTGATCCTGACATCGGACTTACGCTGAACCAGGGTACACTTTCAGTTACTGTCCAGGTTGTGTTGGATGTGATGTCGAAGGTTGTAGTACCGGCTGTTGCATTGACATTACGATTGTCAGGGTTAACGGTGAGAATGGCTCCGGCACCTGCCTGATTAACGGTAACCGCCACTGGAGTGATTCCGGTGGCAGAAATCTGTATTTGTCCTGATCTCGGGCTTATGGACGAGTTCTGGTTATAGTTTACGGTCAGGGTTTGGTTTCCTGTTCCGGTCATTGGAGAGACACTCAGCCAGGAAACACTTTCGGAAACGCTCCACTCAGCATTGGAGGTTACCTCAAAGGTGACGGAACCTGCAGGAGCTCCCACACTCTGTGAAGCCGGTAAAACTGTAAGTACTACTCCTGACTGGATGACAGTAGCTGTTACATCAGGAACATCCGGTGCTGAGAGCGTAATAATCCCTGTACGGTTAGTTGCTGATGGTTGCTGGTCGTAAGTAACGGTGAGGGTTGCGTTGTAGCTGCCCGACACAGGTGTAACGCTGAGCCAGCCAACACTTTCAGTAACAGTCCAGTTTGTATTTGAAAGCACATCAAAGGTGGTGGTTCCGGCCGGCGGGTTGACTGTACGGGTTGCAGGATCAACGGCAAGTTGTGGTAAATACCATTCAATCCTGTCGTTTGGATCATAATCATAATCCTCTCCGGCAAACGCACCGCTGAAATTATAAAATACAACATACCCTGCGTTTACATTTTTGGAAACATTGTAGCTTCCGCTCCAGCTGTTGGCAGGAAATTGTGCATAATACACACCAAAGTTCTGGTCGTTATTGATGGTGAGCAGTTGTCCGCCGGAGGCACCATTAAGGAAGGTACAGTGATTAAAAGTATTGGCAGGATCAACAACAGCTCCGGCTTTTAGATTAATTCCATCGCTGTTCATGTATTCGAAAATGCCATAATCGGCTGCAATAGTTCCTCCGCTTTCGATATTGAATGCATACTAACCTGACGACATCCTCGAAATGCCTGCTTCGGCGCCCAGGCTTCCTATCATGCTTAACGTTCCTCCATTATTAACGGAAAGCGTTTTACCGGAGCCCATTAGAAGGTGACTATTGTTGTTTAATACAAATGACCCACCTGAATTAACATTTACATTTCCACCTGCTGATACATCAACTTCGATTACATTAAGGGTACCTGCTTCGACAGTTAAATCATTATTGATCAATACATTTGATATGATATTGACTGTATTGGCTCTGGTTCCTTCCGTTACCTTCCCGTCTCTTTCTATAACCGGCTCCATTTTCAGGCCATCTCCTCCAGTCTTGTTGATTAGGACATTGTGGAAATTTCCTGTACTCATCTCAATTCCGGCATCTGTTCCGCCATATAGTTCAACCGTCCCGCCTGAAGGTGTAAAATTCAGGTTGTGAACCGACATGTGCCCTGTTGTTCGTATAGTACCATCAGTAATATTTTCGGTAAAAGAGTAAGTTGGTGAATTGTAAACAAGAATTCCCACGTCTTTAAAATCGATAACACCACCTGTCATAAACACCGTTGCATCCCCCGCCCATGACCAATAGCTGGGAGAATTTCCACCAAACACATTGAGTTCTCCCCCACTTCCTGTGATCAAAGTACCATTGACGTCAACAAAATGAGCGGGATCCTGGTGAATATCCATCACACCTCCATAAATTGCAAAAGTGCCAAACAAACCATTATCAGCCAGATCGGCGGCGCTGAAATTGCCGGGTGAAATAAATAGTCCACCACTTGTCCAGTCGTACACCTGGCAGGTAATGTCATTATAGGCAACATTGTAAAGTAACTCAGCGGATTTATTGATTTCGAGAATATAAAAATCTTCTGCTGAACAGAACTGAACAGTTGATCCGTTAAAGATTACCCTGCTGTTGGATTCACTGAAGGCATACGGACCTGCATTGTTCATCCAGTCACCTGCGACCTGTATGGTTTTATCGTAAGAATTCAGGATGCCTTCATCAATGGTCATGTCTCCGGTTAAAGTGAGGTCGTCATAAATAATGAATGAACCTGATGGTTTGTTCAGTGTCATGTTATTCAGATAATTGCCATTGGTAAGATGCACGTAATGGGTGGTATTGCCTGTAATGAATTCCACAGTTCCGCCTGATGGTTCGAATGTACCGGCAACCTGTGCACTGAAAGTTCTTCCAATTTTCAGTGTACCACCCGTGATTTCATCAATGAATGTGTTTCCCAGGCCAATACTTCTTCCGGGAAATTCGCAGACGGAACCATCGTTCATGGTTAGTTTTCCATAAAGTTGCAGAATGCCAGCGGGTGCATCATGGTTGCAGGCAAAATTGCCCGAATTAAGATTCAGCCAGCTTCCGGACGGAAAGTTAAGATCGCCGTTAATGATGGCTGAATAGCCATTCTCAATAAATAGTGTCCCGGATAAATCCAAGGTACCGCCGACCAGAAAATCTCCGTAGGAAAAGGTCATGGAAGCACCATTTTCGATGACTGCATTTCCGGCTACAATCAAATCAACGCCTTCCGTTTGATAGTACAAGCTGGCTCCGCTTTTGGTAGTGTAATTGCCCATAACTTTTACCGGATAGTAGGTTTTTCCCGGATCATCGCCAATCAGGTTCTTTGACAAAGGTCCCCTGACGAGGTTACCAAATTCAGCCTGATCACTGGTTGGGTAATACAGGGATTGGGTGATGTAGGTAGTATTTCCTGTACCCAGTTTAGCTGTTGTTCCTTCTTTGAACTGCCATTGAGATACGTGAAAAGTTCCGTTTGTTACATCAGCAGTTGATCCACTCTCCCAGTATAAGGTGTAGGAGGAAAAATCGTTCAGTGCGTCATTCATGATGAGATTGCCAAAGATTGATGCATTGTCTGCGATGGAGCAGGTGTAGGAGTTTAAATCAAAATTGCCGGTTTGAACAGTCAGATCACCGGTAATGGTAAAATTCGTTCCTAAGCTGATTTTGTTGTTTTTGGTGCCATCAGAGATCAATTCGTTGGTTCGTTCGTCGTAAATTGGTCCAAAGATTACAGTTTCGTCCGATTTTGAGGTGCTTTTATTAATCACCACATCATGTATGGTGCAACCATTTGTTTGACTGATAGCTGCATCAGCAGGCCCGTAAAACTCAAAAATGCCTGCTGTTGGGGTGAAATCAGCACGATTGCCGGAAAAGCCATAGGCCATTCTGATTGTTCCGCCGGTAATATTGTGTGTCCAGGTGTAGTTATTATGAATGGTCAAAAAACAGGTTTTGATATCAATAACTCCGCCTGACATTTCCACGTGCGCACCATTGGCATAAGGCCAATAGCAGAATGTTCCGGAGATGTTAATAGTACCTCCGAAATTGTATAATTTCCCATGAAGATCAACCCATGTTCCATCTCCTGAATTAGTCAGGTTGATGGTTCCTCCCGGATTAACATAGAAACTCCCATAGACTCCGTTATCGGCGAGATCGAGAGCAGTAAAGGTTCCGGCTAAGACGTCAATTGCGCCTGCTGTCCAGTCGTACTGATTGCAGGTTACGGTATGTGCAACATTGCTAACACGGAGTGCAGCACCTTTATTGATTTCAAGGATGTTGAAGTCCTCATTGGAATAAATATACTGATGATCCGGACCGTTGAAAATCACTCTGCTGGTTCCTTCATTAAAGCCGGATGCTCCAACATTGTTACTCCAGTCACCACCAATGGTCATTGTTGTGCTTCCCGGACTCAGCGTTCCTGAATTGATGGTCAGGTTTCCTTTGATTTCGATATTGTCATCAAAGACAGTGGTTCCTCCGGAAGAACTGATGATGACATTATTGAAATAGTCTCCCGGCATAAAATTGGAAGTTCCGCCTGTTCCGTTGAAAACTACTGTTCCGTCATTCAGCTCAATGATCCCGTTCATGTTGTTGATGTAATTTCCCACGAAGAAACTTTCCGAAGTGAAGCTGGTCAGTTTACAGTTAGTATAAATATAGAGATTTCCGTTAATCCTGCATGGGTGTGTTGACAAAGCACTATGTCCCAGTTCATCTCCGGTTTTGTTATTACGGACATGATAAAAATGGCTGTCATCATCTCTACTTCGGATATAGCTTGTTCCGGTACCAAAGAAATCAACATAACCGGCATTCAGAAACACTTCAGCGCCACTCAAGAAATCCCAGGTTCCCTGAACGTAAATCGTTGCGCTTAAAAGAGCATTTGCATTCGATCCTGAGTACCAGTATATTGAGCCGTTGACATAGAGCTTTGATAAAGTATTATTAAGCGTTAGTGTTCCTTCCACATTGACATCGTTGGTAACATTCAGTGAATATCCGCCAATGGTGAGTGTTGCACCGGATTCGATCAAAAGGCTTTTGCAATTTCCATTAGTGTTCTGAACATAAGGTTGATGGGGTGTTCCGGAAGGAATGGACACATCAATGGAAGCAGTGGGGATTGTGTTCCCGCTCCAGTTGGCACTGTTGTTCCAGTCGGTACTAACTGTTCCGAGCCAAGTCCCCAGTGTTTCTACCTTAAGTGTATAGTTGGCTGAATTGCCGTTATTGGCCCAGATACACAAGCCATACCAGTCGGCAGTAGTGATTTCATAATTGAAACTTTCATCGGCTGATGATCCGCCCGATCCTGACCAGGCCTTGTAAGCATTTCTGCCGGCGTAGTATGTAATTCCATCAGAGCCATACAGCCCAATATCAAGGTCTGCTGTTCCGGAGGTAATATCGAGCAGAAAACCATAATAACCCGGCTCAAGGTAAGTATCATATATTTCGACAACATCACCGGCAGGCCAGCTCAGATTTAGCGGTGTTCCAACAACACAAGTTTCACTTCCTCCTTCAAATTCAACTTTGGCTGTTCCTGTGCCGGAATATCTGACTGCTTTAATTCCCATCACTGAAGATGCGGTATGATTCCCGTCAAGAACTACAAAATCTACCGAGCTGACGCCATATGTTGAACTTGCAAGGATATCATTAAACGCACTGCTTCCATGAAGTTGAATATCCCAATCGTCAGATGAACTGTTTGCTCTTGTACCGACCACATTCCAATAACTTGCAGTGCTGGTGAACTTAAAATAGTCAGGTTCTGTGGTTGTATTCAACGCATAATCATCAGTAAGTGTTAACAGGTTTCCGCCGGAGTTTATCCTGAAATTTCCGAAACTGCCATCAGCGCCTGAGAAAACACCAGAGGAAGAATAAACATAGATTAAAATCCTGCATGAGGAAGAGCTGATACCTGTAGGGACACTCCAGTCATATTTTCCATCATTTGGCGTGTTGCTTGTGATTGATGTCCAGTTGTATCCTCCATTTACACTGTAATAGAGCTTAACATAAGAATCGGTTGAATATGTTCTTTCCCAGCGGATTTCGTAAACATCCCCAGCATAAAAAAGCTCTCCGCTTCCATTGTGATTGTATCCTAAATCACCTGCAGGATGTGTAAGTTCTATGGCAAGTCCTGTTGAGCCGCCGGGTACGATCGTGTAAACTCTTTCAAGGTTGTCTCTGTTGATCCATTGTACACTTCCCCACCAGGTATTATGCACACCAATCAGGTTGGTGGCAGCATCATAAGCCACACAGCACTCGCTGTGACCCGGAATGCTGATATGTACCGGTCTTTGATAAGAGCCGATTTCGCTTACAATTTTATTGAAATACCACACATAATCAGTTCCGTGATCGTGGTGTGTACAGGTGAAGCTGTATCCATTGGTTGTATTGCAAACCGAAGCATATCCCGGGGCAATGTCTGTTCTGTCGGTACCACCAGTGCTTACAGTATCTGTATTCATTGCAATCGCCAGTTGTTTCTGTACATTGGGCACCTGATAGTCCCATTGACTTTCCATGGCTTCCCATCGCTGGTAATGATAATCAATGAGCTTGGTGTATTTAAAGGAGTAATGCAGTGAAACGTAATCCCAGTAAGACAATAACATAGCGGCTGCTGTAGGACTGCATCCGTAACTCCAGTCATAGAATTTGCAATTCCCGTCATGCAGCGGAATCCAGATTTCGGATTTGCCAGTTTGTAGTCCCTGATTCAGGAATTGATCCCATTCGGCATCAAAACTACCCGGAGAACTGAAAAAGGGAAGTTCACCAACCAGTTTCAAAAATTCAGTTTTGTTTACAGCCATTACTTTTGGGAAAATCTTGATGTAAATATCTTCGTTCCCATTGGTATAGCAAAACCACTGATTTTGAAAGTCGATGTAATAGGCTTTTTTCATCGAAATATTTTCCCCAAGATTTTTCCTGGCGATGTCTTCAAGCAGAAAACCATTTGCAAGATGGGGGGGAAGTGCTTTTGTGAAATCCCGGATAACTCCGATATCTTTTCGGGCACTGACAAAAATGGTTCCGTAATTGTCAATTCCCCATTGCAGCCTGCTGTCGCCAAGTTCGTGCGCTTCGCGGCAAGTCTGAAAAAGAGCTGTTTTTTCGGGAAAGGGCTGGTTGATCGAATAGGTAAAACGATAACCGATAAGTTCGTCTTTGTTGGAATAAATTGCAAGGTGTCCGGAAGGATAAATTTCACCCCACATTGACTGTGCATTCTGGTCGGCAATTTGTTTAACCTGCCCAAAGGTGACATATTCCACCTGAGCATTTAAAGTAATTCCTGCTGCGACCATCAATAAAACAAGTAATAGGTTTTTCATAATGAATTTGTTTTAAATTAATAAATGGTTGACTTGTATGTTTCTTGAAAAACTTCTTTTAAAAAAATGTTAAAGAACTAAATAATATCTTGATAATATCATGCTAAAGACATTAATTGCTGCTTAAAAGCATTTTAGCAATCCTGTCGTCAATTCAAGATTCAAAATTAGAACAAAATAACTATTTCTGCAATATTTTTTTGATTAATAAATTATTGTCTTTCGAAAAGATAATGACCAACCTGCCATTCATTGCCGCTATTGAATCGGAAGGTTTCGGAGCAGGCCATAAAAAATATTCTCCACCAAATCCAGAATTGCGCTGCCTGTTTTTCATTTGTTTTTCTGAAAATTTCCAAGATCTCAGGTTTGTGATTGTCCATATTTTCAAGCCATGCTTCCAGTGTTTTGGAATAATGAAGTCCATTAATCGTCCATTGACCGGTGATTTTTAGTTTTTCGGAGAAATTTGAAAACAGTTGTTTTGAGGGCATCATTCCACCTGTGAAGAAATATTTTGCCATCCAGTCGCGGTTGCTTCGTACCTCAAATTTACAGGTGTAATGCCGGTGCTGAAGAATATGGACAAAGAACTGTCCGTTCGTAGCCAGCCATTGCTTAATTTTTTCGAACAATGCAGCATAATTAAGGATGTGTTCGAGCATTTCGACAGATACGAACCGGTCGAATTTTTGAGGCGGGTTGAAATTATTGATGTCTGAGGTGATAGCAGTGATGTTGCTGAGATGGAGTGCTCTGGCTTTATTTTCGATAAAAACCTTTTGTGAACCGGAATTGGAAATAGCCGTGAAATGAGCGTGTTTGAATTTTCCGGCAGCATAGAGTGTGAATGATCCCCACCTGCAGCCCAAATCCGGAATCTGCTGACCGTCATTAATTCCGGCACGGCTGATTGTCAGGTCAAGCATTTTTATTTCCGATTCGTCCAGTGTATGGACGTCCTCTGACCAGAGTCCGCAACTGTATTTAAGCTTATTGCCGAGAACCAACCCAAAGAATGAGGCAGGGACTTCATAGTGTTGCCGGTTGGTATCTTGGGTATTTACGGCAATGGGGCTTTGTCGTAGCTCTGTGATCAGGGATGCTAATTTTTCACTTTGCAGCGCTGCATCAGGGCTTTTTTCATGTTTTAACCGTTGCCGGAGCATTACCCGGATTGCGGTGCGGATGATCCTATCCGGAACTATGTTTAGTCGGGGTAACCAGGTCAGCATAATGTTTTTTTAGCATGCTAAAATATAAATATTTGAATATATGCAGGATTTTTTTAATTTTTTATCCCGATAAAGGTTTTGAACCAATCTGATGAATGATTGTTTGGAAACAGAGCAACCAAAAGTATGGTTTTCTCGTCTGTTTATGCAAGACGTCAGGCAATTATTTTAACCCGGATGCGTTAGCCAGATTAATAATTTATTTCAGAATCACTGTGACCAGAAACACCTACCTGTACATTTTTTCCTTTCTCCTGTTCACCACATTAAGCCGGCAAGTGAATGCCCAGATTGGCGGTGATGCCGTTTACAAATTTCTCAACTTAACCAGTTCGGCGCGGGCTGCTGCCGTTGGAGGGAGTTTTATGGCGGTTGATGATGGTGATCTTTCACTGGCACTGTTCAATCCGTCGGTTATAAATCCACAGATGGACAATAATCTTTCGATGAGTTTTGTGGATTATTTTGCAGGGGTGAATTACGGATTTGCCAGTTATGCCAATTCATTCAGAAAAATTGGTTCCTATGCGGCTACTGTTCAGTACATTAGTTATGGTGACTTTACCTATGCCGATGAAACCGGCCAGACTTACGGGAATTTTGGTGCCAATGAGCTGGCATTAAACCTCGGCTGGGGCAGAAAACTGGATTCCCTGTTTTCGATCGGTGCCAACCTGAAATTTATCCACAGCGGACTGGAAGATTACACCAGTTACGGGCTGGCGGTTGATATTGCCGGAAGCTATGTCAATCCAAAACATCAGCTTACTATATCTCTTGTTGCCCGTAATATAGGCACCCAGCTGAAACCCTATCGTGACAGCAATACCGAAAAACTTCCTCTGGAGATCAATCTTGGTTTGTCTCAGCGCCTGAAGCACCTGCCTTTTCGCTATTCCATCCTGTTAACCAATCTGCAAAAATGGGATTTGACCTATGATGATCCGAATGATCCTGACAATAATGTTGATCCAATCACTGGAGAAGTGGTTGATAGAGACAATGCCGGTGAATTTTTGGATAAAGCCATGAGGCATGTGGTTATTGGCGGTGAATTCCTGCCTACAAAAAATCTCACTTTGCGTTTCGGGTACAATTATCAGCGCCGACAGGAACTTGGTGTTTACAATAAAATGGGTACAGTAGGTTTTTCGTGGGGTATAGGAGTAAAAATTTCCAAGTTTCAGCTCGATTATGCACGGGCAACTTACCATCTGAATGGCTCACCCAACTATTTCACCATCAGGACAAATTTGTCTGATTTGTTTTAATGCTGTTTTTAACCTGTTAATTAAAAATTATTAACAGGCAGATTAAACAGTTCGGGCTTCCTAAATTTAATTTTCCCTTCGAACAGTGTGTTTTAATGTGCCTCGTACCTGCCAGATTTCAGTACTTATCCACACATAAGGCAGCAATTTTATGCGAAATGCGAAAACTATTCTGCCCATTCTTTTGTTTAAACAGAGGCAATAGCCAATCACGTTCAATGAAAATTAACACTGAAATAAATCCTTTCAAACTCAGATAAATATTATGAAACCTTCCGGTGATCCCATACTAAAATCGTGGCTTTCTGCTGACCGCGGGACTGATTTTCCGATACAGAATCTGCCTTTTGGTATTTTCCGGCCAAAGAACAGAATGAATCCACGGGCCGGCACGCGCATCGGTAGTACGGTGATTGATCTGTCAGTCATAGCCGGCAAAGGTTATTTTGCTGATGCCGGAATTGCTGATGAACGGATTTTTTCAAAACCTTACCTCAATGATTTTATAGCTTTGGGTAAATCAGTCAGGATGAATGTCAGGAATAAATTAACAGAGATTTTTAATCAGGAAAACGAGGAGATATGGAACACTGAGGATTTTTATGAGAATTTACTGTTCAAATCACATGAAGTGGAAATGCTCATGCCGGTAAAACCTTCTGATTATGCTTGTTTTGTATCAAATGCAGAATATGAAGCGCAGGTCCGCACGCTGTTTTCCGCTCCCGACCACAAAATTCTGTCCGGCTGGCGGACATTCCCTGCAGGATATCATTGCAGAGCTTCTTCCATCGTTGTATCCGGAACAGGGATTCCAAGGCCATACGGACAAATCTTGGATGAAAGTGGCAAAAGTATTGAATTTGGACCTTCCCGTCAGCTTGATTTTAAGCCTGCGATTGGTATCATAACCGGAAAATCAACAGCATTGGGCGACAGAATACCAGTGAGTCAGGCAGAGGATTTTATATTTGGCTTTGTTATGCTGAATAATCTTGCTGCCCGTGACATTCAAAAGCTGGAGAGTGTTCCTTTTGGTAACTTTCTCTCCGGGAATTTTGGAACAGTCATGTCACCATGGATTATTATGCCGGATGCTCTTGAGCCATTCAGGGTAAAAGGACCCGGACAGGTTCCCGAACCAATGTCTTATCTGCAATATAGCGGAAAAGGAAATTATGATCTTACCCTCGAAGTTTTTATCCAGCCGGAAAACGAATCTTCTCAGCAGGTTTGCAGTTCCGGTATCAAAAATATGTACTGGAATATTTTTCAGCAACTTGCTCATTTTACAGTAACGGGATGCAGTATCAATACCGGTGATGTTTTTTCTTCTGGGACTATTGGAGATACAGAAAATAATAGTGGTGGTTTGATGCCGGAACCGGCTCATGGAAGAGCAAACTCCATGAGACCGTCGGACAAGAGCATAAAACATTTTATAAACGATGGTGAAACTGTCATCATAAAAGCTTTTGCTGAAAATGATGAAATCCGGATCGGGTTTGGTGAATGCAAAACAAAAATTTTACCGGCGGTTCCTTTTTAACAAATTACCTTTTTCGTCTTTTTCCATGAACTTTTTAATTTACCCCGCGACCTATACAGGCTCAGTATATTTTAATTTCAGGCAACCTGTATCTTTTCCTGTTGCTGATTGCATCAAAATAATAAGTATTGCACAAACGATTTTTATTGCATTAAACTGTTTAGTTGTTAATGAAGAAATATGATCTCATCATAGCCGGGGTGGTGCTGCAGGACTCAGTCTGGCTTTTTACCTCAGCCGGTCGGTGCTGAATAAACTTCAGGTGCTCATTATTGATAAAGACCGGAAAGATAAAAATGACCGGACCTGGTGTTTTTAGACCTTCAACAGACTATTTTTGATTCTGTAATTACTTCCCGGTTTTCGAAACTTGCTTTTCACAGCAGTCACCACAGCGAAATTTATGATTTGCAGGATTATCATTACCATGTCATCCGTGGGATTGACTTTTATCGGTTTATCAAAGAACAGCTTGCTAAACTGCCGAATTTTGAATTTTTAAACTCCACAGTGCAGGGTATTCAGGACAACCCGGACGGAGGACTGGTAAATACCACCGATGGAAATTTCGGGGCGAAATGGGTTTTCAGTAGTATCTTCAACGAAAGTGAAGTATTAAGGGCAACTCAGTCGAAGCTGTATCTTCGTCAGCATTTCAAAGGATGGTTTATCAAAACCCGTGTACCTGTTTTCAATCCCGGTGTTTTCAGCATGTTTGATTTTCGGACGCCCCAATCAGGAGTTATGCGTTTTTTTATGTGATACCGACATCAGTCAGCGAAGCATTGGTTGAATACACGCTTTTTTCGGAGCGTCTGCTCGAACTCCGTCAATATGAGGATGCGCTGCGTTCATATACCGGAGATGTGCTTAAGGTGAATGATTACGAAATTCTTGATGAGGAGTTTGGTATAATCCCAATGACCAATTACCTTTTTCCGGCCGGTCAGGGGAAACATATTGTCAACATCGGTTCAGCAGGCGGTAGTTCCAAGCCTTCCTCCGGTTATACATTTTTGCGGATTCAAAAGCATGTACAAAAAATAGTGAGAGCTCCCGAAGCAGGTAAATCTCCGGTTATCAATGCCAATTCAGCAATCAGATACAGATTTTACGATTCGGTATTGCTGAATATTCTAAAAAATCACGGAGAAATGAGCGAAGAGATATTTTCGGAAATGGTTAAAAACAACATGATCTGTCAGGTTTTTAAATTTCTGGATGAGGAAGGGGGATTGAAAAATGATCTGAAGATAATTACTTCGGTTCCTCCGTGGCTATTTTCGGGGTCAATTGTTGATTTGCTTGTTAACCGGAAGCTATGACCGGTCAGGTGCTTTAATAAAACCTCTTTTATCTATCGGATTCAATGATGAACAGAATTTTTTGAAGTGCAGCAGAATACTTTCTCCACTTACGTTCGGACGACCTGAGAAGGATGATGTTCGTCGGATGGTTTTTAAGCAGGATTGTCGGATTTTGTTCGTTGATAAAAGTGGAAAAATCAGACAATGAAAACTTGGCACTTGAGCGGGTTTCCCAGTTTTTTCCTGCGAAATCCAGAAAGAATCTTGCAGCATAAGCGCCGAAGGAGCCTTTTGATGTGGACAAAAACACAGAGTCCACTTCCTGTGGTTGTCTGCCAAAGACAGAAAAGTTGAATGTAACAGAATCTTCACTGCTCAGGAAGGTTACGTCGAATGCCACAGACACTGATGCTTCCCTGTTTTTGAAATCTTTGTTCGGATTGATAAAATAGAGAGAACCTCCTTCCTGAAATCTGGAAGAATAGAACCTGGAGAGTTTTTGGGCTTTGACCGGCTGGATGATCAATAGTATTGCAGCGAAGGCCAAAAAAAAGGTGGTTGATTTCACTATTTGATAATTTCTTTGGTTTTACCTGCAAAAAAGTATTCGGCAATGGTTGCCGAGTCTTTTCCGGCTACATCAATTACGACGGTTTGCCGGTGGGCAGTTTCGGGTATCAGTGTACGGTAGATAAACCATCCTTTGCGGGAATAGAATAACGAATGAATATCCCCCGGTGATGACTGGTAAATTGTAACGTCGCTGTCAGTGGCAAACATGGCTTCCGGTTCACTTCCAATACTGCGCTGAAGAGTTGAGGTATAAAGGGTGTCGAAGGCGAAAAACATTTTTCCTGAAAAGTGAGTTTCTGCTTCATTTTGCAGCACACTGGTAAAAAACTGAAAATGGCGCTCTGTCATGTGAAGCTTGTTTTCCTTTCGCAGATTGAGCTGTGTGGAATATCCCACCGGTATCCCGACAGGCTCACCTGAGCAGGCGATGAAAAAAGCCAGCAGGAATAATTTAATCAGTGAGTATTTCATTGCAGAATGTTGAAAAAAAGAAGTTGTCCCGAAAGCCAGTTTTCATAAAAACCTGCAAAGTATTTCAAACAAATCGCCCAAGGTGATTCATGTAAAATCAGCTTATTGCGATATTCTTACCGCTTAAAATCCATGCGAAATCTTAAATGACTTTTGAGACAACTTCGTTTTTACTTTTCATCACGGATCTTATTCACCGTAAACATAAACGGTAAATGAAGCTACGATGCCAAGGATTGCGTTTGAATGATAGTCAACGTGATGGATTTTTGTAATCCCGGCTGATTTTGCTGCAGCCTCAATACTGGCATCTCCGGTAGCGACCCAGCCAAGAATTGAGGTGGCTTTGGCTGTACCAACTTTTGTTGAAACGCTGTTACTTGTTGCTGTGAGCGGAGCTTTTACGTCAGTGTAAAGAAACCCCAATACAGGTGCGCTTACATAAGCACCACAACTGGCCAGGAAGCCAGCAAGAAGAATTACTGCGAAAATTTTTTTCATAATAAAACAGTTTTAGTGAATGATATTTTACTCGCCAGTGATTTACTGACCGTGCAAATATCTTTCTTTTTTTGGTATTTTATGGTGAAACTGTTGTGAAAAAAGGGAATATTATTTCATTCCCAATTTAGGCTTTGAAAGTCAATCAGTTAATTTCCTGTTAAAACATGTTAACTTGAATCCGGCAACTTAAAAAAACATGTTGCAATCAGCATAAATGATATTTTTTTGCAATGAAAAAGGCTAATCTTGCAGCTTGTCAAATCAACCTACCTTTGAAACCGGTTTTAAAACAGTTGAGGTTATGAAAATCGCAGAGAATTATTCTTTGAAAAAGCTGAATACCTTTGGTATAGAAGTCAAAGCGAGGTATTTTGCCGAAATCAGGGAGGACGAAGAACTAATCCATCTTTTGGATAATCCGGTATGGCAGACCCGGAAAATGCTGATCCTTGCAGGTGGAAGCAATATTCTCTTTACCGGAAATTTTGATGGGCTTGTCATCAAAGTTTCCACAAAGGGAATAGCCATTGCTGAAGAAACAGCCGCGCATGTACTGGTGAATGCGCAGGCCGGTGAAAACTGGAACGCATTAGTCAACTGGTGTGTCGGGCGAAATCTGGGAGGTCTTGAAAACCTGTCACTTATACCCGGAAACGTGGGTGCTGCTCCGGTTCAGAATATCGGTGCCTACGGCGTGGAGCAGAAGGATAGTTTTGAATGTTTGCAGGCACTTGAGATCGCTACCGGAAAAAAGGTTAAATTCAATAAGGCTGATTGTGATTTTGGTTATCGAAGCAGCATTTTCAAAAAGGAACTGAAAAATAAATTTGTTATCCTGAATGTAACCTACCGGCTTGATAAAAATCCGGTTGTTCAAATAAATTACGGAGAGCTTAAAAAAGAAATTCAAAGCAGAAATATCAAAGAGCCAGGGATTAAAGAGGTAGCTGATGCAGTTTGCAGAATCAGGAATTCCAAACTTCCCGATCCGGAGAAAACAGGGAATGCCGGTAGTTTTTTTAAGAATCCGCTGGTGACTGAAGAAAAGTTTCTGGAACTGCGTAATCTTTATCCTGATATTCCGGGGTATCCTTCGGAAAATGGGCTGATTAAGGTTGCTGCAGGCTGGATGATTGACCGGTTGGGATGGAAAGGATTTCGGCAAGGTGATGCCGGTGTTTGTGAGACGCAGGCTTTGGTGCTGGTCAATTACGGCAATGCATCAGGTTATGAAATACTTGGTATTGCCAATGATATTAAAAAGAGTGTAAAAGAATCCTTTGATGTGGAACTTGAGCCTGAGGTTAACATCATCTGAAATCTTTCGGGTCTTACAACTGTTTACATTATTTGGATATTTCCGTTGCAGTATTAATTTTGGACTTTCAAATGCTGTTGAAAGCCGGAGAGATGAAAATTTTCAGACACATATCAATGGTGATCTACAAAAATATGGAGTTGATTTTCTGGTTGGCGGCATTGCTGATTTTATTTTTTTCGCCAACAGAAAATCAACATTACACACTTTGTCCTTTGAAGAATCTGGGATTTTCACATTGTCCCGGGTGTGGTCTGGGAAGGTCAATAACGCTTGCCATGCATGGCCGCGTGGCCGAATCGCTCAGTATGCACCCTTTCGGAGTTATTGCAATGATTGTCATCGTCAACAGAATTTTTTTACTCAGTCGCTTAACAGCCAAAAATTATTTACCAAAAACACAAAAGTTATGAACACATTATTAAAGTACTTACCTGAGCTTGAAGGGGATGAACTCTTCTATCTCAACGATCTGCTAAAAGATTACAACGAAGATCAGGTTCGCGATTTTGCGTTTATGTACCGTTCGCGACGTCGTGATCCGAAAATTATTTTGCTAAGCACCCTGGCTGGTTTTCTTGGTTTTGCAGGTATTCAGCGCTTTATCACCGACCAGATTGGGATGGGCATTCTATACTTTTTTACGGCAGGACTTTGTTTCATCGGTACTATTGTTGACCTGGTCAATTATCGCAATCTTGCCTTTAACTACAATCGTCAGGTTGCCTATGAGGTCGTTTCGGTTTTCAATAAAAAATAAAGTTTCACTGTTGATTGTTGGCGGCGTCAGATTATCTTTGACGCCGTTTTTTTTGCAATTTTTTTACTGATTACAGGGTTAATAAAGATAAAAATAATTTTGAACTGACGATTTTTATGCGAATGCCCTTGAAATTTCTATTGTTGTTCATTTTTCCTTTTACCTTTTTATTAGTTGCTTTCAATCCTCCCGGAGCTGTGGGAATCGCTCCTGAAATCCCGGCAGTAAAATCAGAAGAGAAATGGGTTGATTCAGTATTTCAGTCACTATCGCCTGAGGAGCGTATTGCCCAGCTTTTCATGATCCGTACCTATTCAAACCGGAACCGGGATTTTTACGACAGTATAAGCAGAATAATTATTGATTACAATATCGGGGGGATGACTTTTTTTCAGGGAAGTCCGACAAAGCAGGCCGAACTGATCAATTACTGGCAACATCTCGCCAAAACGCCTTTGCTGTTCAGTATTGACGCTGAATGGGGGCTTGCCATGAGGCTTGATAGCGTAAATCCTTTCCCAAAAAATATGACGCTGGGAGCAGTTCAGGATGATGAACTGGTTTACAGGACCGGGTATCAGATCGGATTGCAGTGCAAACGTGCCGGAATTCAAATGAATTTTGCACCGGTAGTGGATATCAACAGTAATCCGAAAAATCCGGTCATCAATTTCAGGTCTTTTGGCGAAGAAAAACACAGGGTTGCCGCTAAAGGAGCTGCTTTTATCCATGGTATGCAGGATGCCGGAGTAATTGCCACCGCAAAACATTTTCCCGGTCATGGCGATACCGACAGTGATTCTCATTATACCCTGCCGTTATTGAATCATACCAAAGCCCAGATTGACAGTACTGACCTTGTACCTTTCAGGGCTGCCATAGCCAGTGATGCAGGTGCCATTATGGTTGCCCATCTTTTTATCCCTGATCTGGACAGCACCAGGGACAGAGCTACTTCGCTTTCACCAATTGCCGTAAATCAATTGCTCAAAAATGAGCTTGGTTTTCAGGGTCTTGTCGTTACAGACGCACTAGATATGGAGGGAGTAACCAGCTATCATCAACCCGGCGATATCGAACTTATGGCATTACTTGCCGGAAATGATATTCTTCTGTTACCTCTTAATATTCCGCTTGCACTTGAAAAAATTAAAGATGCTCTTAATTCAGGGTTGATTACTGAAGAAGAAATAAACCATCGTTGCCGGAAAGTGCTCCGCTACAAGTACAAAGCCGGATTGTCAGAATCCCTGATGGTGAACCCGGAGAATCTTCTGCATGATTTGAATTGTGCCGGCAATGAGGTGGTTGTCAGACAAGTTTTCGAAAAGGCAGTAACTGTTTTAAAAAACTCCCAAAATATTCTTCCCCTGACACATCTTGATACCCTGACCATTGCTTCTCTGGTGATTGGCCACGAGAAACCAGGTACGTTTCAAAAGCGGTTGAGCAGTTATGCACCTGTTGATCATTACAACATCAAACCGGCTCCTGACAAAAATGCGATTGAAGAAGTGATTAAAAAACTTGAAAAATATGACTTGCTGATTGTTGGTATTGAAAATACAAGCAGCTACATGAGCCGAAAATATGGTATCACTCCCGCTGCCATGGATCTGATCGGAAGGTTGAAAAAGCTGAACAGCAGGATTATCCTCGATATTTTTGGGAATCCCTATTCACTGGCCTACTTCGATGACCATCAGGATATAGATGCCCTGGTGATGTCGTATGAAGACCGGGAGGTGGCCAAAGATATCAGTGCACAGATCATTTTTGGTGCGATTGGTGCGGAGGGTCGTCTTCCCGTGACTGTTTCACCGGCATTTGCTGTTGGTACAGGTATCTCTACACATGCCACAGGAAGGTTGAAATATATTATTCCCGAAGAAATTGGTATTCCTTCAGCGGCTCTTGATACGATAAACTCGTTTGTTGAGGAGGGTATCCGGCAGGGTGCGTACCCCGGATGTCAGGTTTTATTTGCATTGAACGGACAGGTGTTTTACCAGAAGTCGTTCGGATATCATACTTATAGTCACTCCCGTCCGGTAACCAATGATGCCATTTATGACCTGGCCTCCCTGACAAAAATTCTGGCTACCACGCCTTCCGTTATGTATCTGACCGATAAAGGTGAATTTGATATTGACCGGCCGCTTTCAGAATATTTGCCCGAATTGAAAGGCACTGATAAACAATCGGTTACATCACGCCGGATTCTGGCACACCAGGCAATGCTGATGCCCTGGATCCCCTTTTACGACAAAACCCTTGTCAATTATCATCCTGATACCCTTGTTTATTCCGGCTCATTGCGAAAACCCTTTACAGTTCCGGTTGCAAAAGGATTGTTTATTGATGAGAACTACAGGACTGTTATTTTCGATTCGATCATTTCTTCCACACTTTTACAAAAGAAGGAGTACCGGTATAGTGATTTAGGTTTTTATTTGATTTATGATGCCATCGAGAAGCTTAAGGGTAAAAAATTTGCAGATTTTACCCAAAGCATTTTTTATAAACCACTTGGTCTTCATACTTTGGGGTTTAATCCTTTGGAAAGGTTTTCGGCTGATCGTATTCCACCGACTGAGATGGATACCGTTTTCCGTAAACAGCTCATTCACGGGTATGTGCATGATCCGGGTGCAGCTATGCTTGGTGGAGTTTGTGGACATGCGGGTTTATTCGGGACTGCGTCTGATGTGGCAGTGATGATGCAGATGTTTTTGCAGAAAGGATATTATGGCGGTCAAAGGTTCTTTGATCCCCGACTGATGGATGAATTCTCAAGGCAGCAGTTCCCGGAGGATGAAAATCGAAGGGCTTTGGGTTTTGATAAACCTTATCCTGAGTATGATTCGCTCGGACCGGTTTGTGAATCTGCTTCATTGGAGAGTTTCGGCCACTCGGGGTTTACCGGTACCTATACCTGGGCCGATCCGCAAAACGGTCTGCTTTATGTATTTCTTTCCAATCGTATTTATCCTGATGCCAATAATAATAAAATTTCCGAATTGAATGTACGTACAAAAGTTCATCAATTGATGTATGATATTTTGAACGAAAAAAGGCTTTCTGCGTTTAATGAAAGATTAAAAAATTCGAACAATCAAAGCAAATAAACTTCAGCGATGAATTATGCCGTAAAATCTTTTTTGTTTTGGGTGCTATCTTTTTTTATGATGGCAGCAGCCGCTGTTTATCAGCATAGTACAGGTCCGACTTATCCCGTGAGTGGCACTGTTGTGATCGGTTCAGAGAAGGTAAACTATCGTCTGATCAGGACCTGGGAAGGGGATACAGATGCTCAGGTAAAAGTAAAAGTTGAAAATCCAGAAATTATCGGGAAATACAGGTTCAGGCGATTCAAAAGCTATGATGAATGGTCAGAGCAGATTCCGATGCAGCGAAACGGGAACGAGCTGGTGGCTCATCTGCCAAACCTGCCTCCTGCCGGAAAAATGATGTATGAAATTTATCTCGGAACTGAGGGAAATTTGGTAAAACTGACCACTGATCCTCCTGTTCTGAGATACAAGGGAATCGTTCCCGGATGGGTACTCATTCCCCATATTATCATCATTTTTACAGCCATGATGTTTTCGACGCGTACAGGTTTTGAAGCACTTACCAAAGGTAAAAATCTCAAAAAGTATGCAACCTGGACAGTTATTTTATTTGGTATCGGAGGGATGATTTTCGGGCCATTAATTCAAAAATTTGCTTTTGGGGAACTCTGGACAGGATGGCCACTGGGGAGCGACCTGACAGACAATAAGTCGCTGGCAACTTTCATTATCTGGGTGATTGCCTGGCTTCAGGTGAGGAAGGATGAGCGACGCCGGGGCTGGGTAATTGTTGCCTCTCTGGCGCTGATTGCAACTTTTATCATTCCACACAGCATGATGGGCTCAGAAATTGATTTTACGGATCCTGCTACCCATCAGGTTCGCTGATGGTTAAATTGTTTAATTGAATTTTTTTTTATGGTAATAACTATCATTTTGATTACTGCTGTTGTTTCATTTATTGCATTCAGCAGACATGATTTATTCGAACGCCTGCAGTTCAATGCGTGGAGCATTTACCACGACAGGCAATGGTACCGGTTTTTAACCTATGCACTCCTTCATGCTGATTGGGGGCATTTGCTTATCAACATGTTTGTTTTGTGGTCTTTTGGCGATCTGGTGATGCAGTTTTTCACCCGCGATTTTGGAGCGCTGGCATCTTTTCATTTTCTAATGTTATATGCCGGAGGTATTGTATTTGCCACTATCTGGGATTTTGTCAGACATCGGGATAATTATTATTATCGGGCAGTAGGTGCTTCAGGAGCTGTAGCTGCTGTTGTTTTTGCCAGTATTGTGATGTATCCTGCCGGCCGGATTTTTATTTTTTTTATTCCGGTTGGAATTCCATCCTGGTTGTTTGGTATTCTTTACCTGATTTATTCAGCCTATATGGGAAGACGTGGTGAAGATCACATAGGGCATAATGCTCATTTCTGGGGAGCAATATTTGGAGTGATATTTACCATCCTGATTAATCCTGTTTATCTTCAGCAGTTTTTGCTTCAGATGAATATTTCCAACTAAAGGTTAAGAAACCTGCTTCCCTTGTTAAAGTGAATGTAGCTATCTTTGGCGGCGCTAATAATTCTATTTTTACCGGAAATGACCATGAAACTTTCGGTTGTTATTGTTAACTATAACGTAAAGCATTTTCTGGAGCAGTGTCTTCATTCGGTGCGAAAAGCTTCGGCCGGTGTTCCCTGTGAAGTTTTTGTCGTTGACAATAACTCGGTGGATGGTTCAGTGAAAATGGTTAAAGAAAAGTTTCCCGAGGTAAAAATAATTGCCAATCAGGAAAATCTTGGTTTTTCAAAAGCCAACAACCAGGCTATCAAACTTGCTGTTGGAGAATATGTTTTATTGCTTAATCCTGATACCATTGTTGAAGACGATACTTTTGTAAAAATTCTGGACTTCATGGACAGTCATCCGGAAGCCGGCGGACTAGGTGTGAAAATGGTTGACGGACAAGGTAAATTTCTGCCTGAATCCAAGCGCGGTCTGCCTACTCCTGCGGTGGCCTTTTATAAAATTTTCGGACTCGCCAGGCTATTTCCAAAATCAAAAATTTTCGGACAATACCATTTATCCTATCTTCATCCCGATAAAATTCATGCTGTGGATGTGCTCAGCGGCGCATTTATGCTGATTCGAAAATCTGTTCTTGACAAAATCGGCGGACTTGATGAATCCTATTTCATGTACGGTGAGGACATTGATTTGTCGTACAGAATAAACCTTGAGGGTTACAAAAACTACTACTTCCCTGAAACCAGAATTATCCATTACAAAGGCGAAAGCACCAAAAAAAGCTCAATAAATTATGTGCTGGTTTTCTATCAGGCAATGATCATTTTTGCAACAAAACATTTCTCACAGAAAAATGCAAGATTATTTTCGTTTCTTATCAATCTGGCTGTTTATTTCCGTGCCTCTCTTGCTATACTGCGAAGGGTGGCCGGAAAAGTTTTTCTCAAAGTGATTGATGCTGTTGTAATTTTCGGAGGGATTTATTTTATTCAGCGTTACTGGGCTACTTCGGTGGTTTTCAAAGACGGAGGCAATTATCCCATTGAGTTTCTCATTGTTGCTGTTCCATCATATATTTTCATCTGGTTGCTATCTGTGTATCTTTCGGGTGGATATGACAAACCTATTAGTTTGTATAAAATTTTCAGAGGGTTGTTGGGTGGTACGATAGTTATCCTTGTTTTTTACAGTCTCTTGGATGAAACGCTGAGGTATTCGCGTGCACTTATCCTGCTGGGTGCATTATGGGGTTATCTGGCAATGATGTCAGTAAGATATTTCCTGAACTTACTGGGTTTTAAAGACTTCAGGATTGGTGAGAACGAAAGCCGTCGTTATCTGGTTGTTGGAAATTCGATCGAAAGCAACCGGGTAGCTTCGCTCTTAACCACCATCGAAACACAACCCGGATTCATAGGATTGGTAAGTTTTGATGAATCAGTTACAAACGGTAATTTTATCGGAACATTTGACCAGATAAGGGAAATTGTAGAGATTTACCAAATCAGCGAAATTATTTTTTGTGCAAAAGACATACCGTCGCGGCATATTATAGATAAAATGTCGGAACTGAAGCACTTGCAGGTGGATTACAAAATTGCACCACCCGAAAGCCTGTCGCTTATTGGCAGCAATACGATCAATACAGCCGGCGATCTTTTTACCCTTGAACTGAATTCGATAGGTAAAATCAGTAACCGTCGCAACAAGAGGTTTCTGGATGTAATCAGCGCTTTACTAATGCTGCTCAGTCTGCCGGTTACCATTTTCATTGTAAAAAATCCTTTTATGTTTTTGAGAAATATTTTTCAGGTGTTGCTGGCAAAAAAAACCTGGGTGGGATATTGTTTAACAAAGAATCATCAGAACGAAATTTTGCCCGATCTTCGTCCCGGGGTTTTAAACCCTGCTACGGTTTTGCACTTCAGAGAACTGAACGACCTTACTCTTGACCGCCTGAACCTCCTGTATGCCAGGGACTACAAGACCAAAAATGATATAAACATTATCCTCAGAGGCTTCCGTTCGTTGGGAAATCATTGAAATTAGAAATCCTTAACATTTGATTCCTTTTCAAAACATTAGTTTTGCAAGCATAACAGTATGAACATTTACCTTTATGTATTGTTTGGATTAGAAATTTTGGTTAAAGTCATAAATTTAATTCAATGGCAAGATTTGAAATTATCATGCCCAAAATGGGCGAAAGTATTATAGAAGCTACCATTACCAGGTGGATGAAAAAACCGGGAGACCCCGTTCAGGAAGATGATTCGATTGCTGAAATAGCCACAGACAAGGTAGATTCAGAAATCCCTTCACCTGTGGAAGGAAAGTTGCTCGAATTGTTGTATAACGAAGGAGATGTGGTGCCTGTCGGCAAAATCATCGCAATCATACAAACCGAAGGTGAAGAAGAAGAAGAGGAAGAATCAAAGGAAAATGAAAAGCCTGACACTGAAATGAAGCCAGAAGCTTCAACTCCTGAGGAGAGTTTTGCGCATGAGCAGGAAGTGAGTGATTTCACGCAGTCCACACGGTTTTATTCCCCGCTGGTCAAAAGCATTGCCAAAAAAGAAGATATCTCATTGATTGAGCTTGAAAAAATTCCGGGTAGTGGAAAAGATAACCGGCTGACAAAAGAAGATTTGTTGAATTATCTGAAAGAGCGAAAATCCGGGAAACCTTTTCAAGCTGATTCAAAAGAGGAAAAACCGACAGAAGTTATTGCTGAAAAAACTTCAAAACCATCACAGATTCCCCAGAAGATGGAAGCGCCAAAAATTGTTGCAGCAACAGGTGACGAAATGGTGGAAATGGATCGCATGCGAAGGCTCATTGCAGATCACATGGTGATGTCGAAGCAGGTTTCACCTCACGTTACTTCGTTCATTGAAGTTGATGTTACCAATCTTGTGAACTGGCGAAATAAAGTTAAAGCACAGTTTGAAAAACGTGAAAACCAGAAAATCACTTTTACTCCTTTGTTCATTGAGGCTGCTGCCAAAACACTGCGGGAGTACCCGATGATAAATGTATCTCTTGACGGATACAAGATTATCAAACGGAAAAATATCAATATCGGAATGGCTACCGCTCTGCCCAGTGGAAACCTGATTGTTCCCGTTATTAAAGGAGCAGACCAGTTAAATCTGGTTGGCATGGCCAAAATCGTCAATGATCTGGCCAACCGTGCACGAAACAATAAACTCGAGCCCGATGAAATTCAGGGAGGAACCTTTACAGTGACCAATTTTGGCAGTTTTGACAGCCTGACGGGTACACCGATTATCAACCAGCCACAGGTTGCCATTTTAGGGCTGGGGGCTATTAAGAAGCGTCCTGTTGTGCTCGAGACCGAAAATGGTGATGTTATTGCAATCCGCCACATAATGATTTTGTCGCTTGCATATGACCACAGAATAGTGGATGGAGCCCTCGGTGGTATGTATCTGCGACGTCTCAGGGAACACCTCGAAAATTTTGATGTCAATCAGACCATCTAAATCCTATTTCAAATCATAAAAAATTGCTCCTGGCAGCAAGACTTCCGGGAGTTTATTTTTTTAAAAACAATGCAATGGAACTTAATCTTACCAAACCTCTTGCTGTTTTTGATCTTGAAACCACCGGCGTGAATGTTGCTGTCGACCGAATTGTTGAAATCAGTATTGTTAAAATATTTCCCGGCGGTAAAACAGAGGTTTTTACCAGATTGATCAACCCGACAATCCCAATTCCGGCAAGAGCAATCGAAATACATGGTATTACTGATGAAGCGGTAAAAGATGCCCCGACTTTTAAAGAGGTTGCCAGAGAATTAAGCATTTTTTTTGGCAACAGCGATCTGGCCGGATATAATTCAAACAAATTTGACATCCCCTTACTCGTTGAAGAATTTCTCCGTGCTGACGTTGATTTTGACCTGAAAGGCCGGAAATTCGTTGATGTTCAGAATATTTTCCACAAGATGGAACCCCGTACACTTCATGCTGCCTATCGTTTCTACTGCAACAAGGAGCTCGATAATAACCATTCGGCCGAAGCTGATGCCCAGGCAACCTATGAAATTCTGAAAGCCCAGCTTGACCGCTATCATGGGGTGCAAGTGAAAAACAAAGATGGCGGATTGTTTACTCCAGTGGTCAATGATATGGGGGCTCTGAGCAACTTTTCAGAACAAATCAGTTCTGCTGATTTGGTGGGTCATATCATATTCAACGAAAAGCACACCGAAGTTTTTAATTTTGGAAAATACAAAGGAAAATCTGTAGAAGATATTTTTATCAAAGAACCTGCTTATTATGACTGGATGATGAAAGCAGATTTTCCGCTTTCAACAAAAAAAGTGATTACAGCCATAAAATTGCGACAATTTAACAAAGGTTCGGTAACCACATGATAATGATTAATTTGCTGAGTTGAGCAAATTTTTATTCGCATAATTTTTTGGTTGTTAAGTCGGTGAAGGGTGTAACAATTTTTTGCTTCAATCGTATCATTGATAATATTCCTAATCAATGAAGCATTTTATGGTGAGATTGTTTTGTCTGTTCGTCCTTCTTTTCCTTTCATTTTTAACAGTATCCAGTCAGGAAACGGCGACCGTTTATTTCGAAAAAGCTATTGTACTTCAGCAGGAGGGAGAATATGAAACTTCGGTACTGCTTTGCACAAAAGCAATTGAGCTGGATTCAACCCTTACCGGTGTATATTTTTTACGGGGATATAATTTTTATCTTTTGAAAAACTACCGTGAAGCGATAAAAGATTTCACCAAAGCGATCAGCCTGAAACCGGATTATTTTGAAGCCTGGTATTATCGTTCAAAAGCCCGGCAGGCGCGTGGTGATATGATCGGATCGCTCAGCGACCTGAATCAAAGCCGGCATATCAATCCGGTAAATACAACTTTTCTGGTGGCTAAAGGTATTTTCACATCAATTTTCGGGGGTTCAGACAATTGACAAACCTATCCTGATCCGCTTGTTTTACGATTTCTTCGCAACACAACCCGTAAACTTATCTTTCGGTTTAGATAGAACCATTCTAAATCATCTTCATTTTTATCATTGATTCAAAAGTTTTATCATTTTTGTTGTTTCAAACTATCTGAAAACTAAATGAGGTAATTATGAATGGAATTTTACAAGCTGTACAAAAAGCCATAGAAGCTTATAATGAATATGTTGGTGGTTTTGCAGTGCTTCTGATGTTGATTCCAACCGGGATTTATTTTATTTTCAAGTTGCGTTTTCTGAATATTACAAAGCTTATTCATGCCATTAATATTGTTCGTGGAAAATACGACAAAGCTGGTGATGCCGGTGATGTGAATCATTTTAAAGCCCTGACGACTGCTTTATCGGCAACCGTAGGCACAGGGAACATTGTTGGTGTGGCACTGGCGATAGGGTGGGGAGGTCCCGGAGCAGTCTTCTGGATGTGGGTTACGGGATTTCTCGGAATGATTTTAAAATATACCGAATGTACCCTGGCGCATAAATACCGTAGTTTCAACTCTGACGGTTCTGTTTCCGGCGGCCCGATGTATTATATGGAACATGGCCTGAAATCAAAAATTGGGAAATATGCCAAACTCATGGCTGTTGTGTTTGCTGTGGCTGCTGTTTTGTGTTCTTTGGGCACGGGAAATATGGCGCAGTCGAATTCGATGTCTGCAGCCCTGCTGGATACTTACAATGTAAAAAAATGGCTGTCAGGACTTGTGATAGCTTTGTTAGCTTTGCTTGTTGTGGTGGGCGGAATAAAAAGAATTGCAGAGGTTACTGCCCGGTTAGTACCTTTTATGGCGGTGGTGTACGTGGCCAGTGCATTATTGATTATTGTCATCGAATATCAGCGAATTCCTTCAGCTTTCATGATAATTATAAATGATGCTTTCACCGGACAGGGTGCCACAGGTGGATTTTTTGGGTCTGCCTTTTTGATGACGATGTTAATGGGAGTGAGACGCGGATTGTTTTCAAACGAAGCCGGACAAGGATCGGCAGCAATTGCTCATGCGGCGGCCAAAACAGAATGGCCGGCACGTGAAGGTCTTGTTGCCCTGCTTGAACCGCTTGTTGATACCCTGATCATCTGTACCCTGACTGCATTGATGATTATTCTCACCGGTGTATGGGAAGGTAACCGTGAAGGTGTATCAATGACCACACGTGCCATGGAAATCGGACTAAATGAAATTGGGATAACCGGCTTTGGCAAACACATTGTTGCCCTTGGACTGATGTTATTTGCCTTTTCGACCATTATCAGCTGGTCCTATTATGGCAGCCGCGCTGTAAATTACCTTTTTGGTGAAAAATACATCAAGCCTTATGGTTATCTTTACGGGCTTTTTGTTTTTCTTGGTTCGGTCTGGGGGCTCGATCTGGTCTGGCATTTTGTGGACATGGTCATTACTTTTATGACCATACCTAATCTGATTGCACTCATACTGCTTGCCCCGGTGGTTGTTGCCGAAACGAAGAAATATTTCTTTGCTATGAATCATCCTGAAAATCAAAAATAATTTAATGCTGTTCAGATGTCCTCCCTTTTACGGTTGGTAAGTTATGCCATTTTATTGGTATCCTGCAGTTCATTTGCCAATGCACAGCTACCTGAGTCTGTAAAAGATCCGGCTCCTGTTTCCCTTTCGGAAATACCTGCTAATGAGGAGCAGACCATCAGTCAGCAAATCAATGATTTGTTTACTCCGTTTGTAAATTCACTGGCCAGGGTTTTGTTTTGGGACCCCTTTTCAACTGTGGGTATTTACGATAAGGTGGTTCGCGACGAAGAAGGCAATCCTGTTGTTGATAAAAACGGACAGGTGGTGGAAGCACCATTGAAATTGATTGTGGTGTGGCTGATTTTTGGCGGGTTGTTTTTCACTGTTTTTCTGCGTTTTATCAATGTTCGGGGATTCTTACATGCCATCCGGTTGCTTGGTGGGAAATACAACAAAACCGGTGATGATGGTGAAGTAACCCATTTTCAGGCACTTACAACTGCTTTATCAGCAACTGTCGGACTTGGGAATATTGCCGGTGTAGCTATTGCTGTGGCTGTTGGCGGGCCGGGAGCAACCATCTGGATGATCCTTGCAGGTTTGTTGGGGATGTCTTCGAAATTTACGGAATGTACTTTGGGAGTAAAATACCGAAAGATCAACAGAAAGGGTGAAGTGTCGGGTGGTGCCATGTATTACCTGCGTGACGGATTGAAAAAAAAGAAACTGGGGTTTCTCGGGCATCTGCTTGCGGGCATTTTTGCAGTACTTGTTATTGGCGGATCAGTAGGTGGCGGAAACATGTTACAAGCAAATCAGGCATTCAAACAATTTGAAACATTTTTTCCGGTTTTCGAAAATAATGGTTTCTGGTACGGCCTGGCTATGGCAGTGTTTGTGGGAATTGTGATTATTGGGGGAATAAAAAGCATAGCCAGGGTTACTTCACGGATTGTTCCTTTCATGGCTTTGCTCTATGTAGCTACCTCACTGGTGATTATTGGTATCAATATTGACAATCTGACTCATGCCTTTCGTATCATATGGGAAGGGGCATTTTCTCCAGATGCTTTGAAAGGCGGGGTGATCGGTGTGTTGATATTCGGTTTTCAGCGGGGAGCATTTTCAAACGAAGCCGGTGTAGGTTCTGCTTCGATTGCCCATGCTACCGCCCGGACCAATGAACCGGTAAGTGAGGGAATCGTTGCTTTGCTCGAACCTTTTATAGATACGGTGGTCATTTGCACGATGACTGCTCTGGTAATCATTTTTACCGGATATTCCGAAAATACACAAGGTCTTGAGGGTGTTGAACTTACTTCTGCTGCCTATGGTTCTGTTTTTTCGTGGTTTCCGTATTTGTTGCTGATTGCTGTTACACTGTTTGCATTTTCAACCATGATATCCTGGTCGTACTATGGGCAAAAAGGGTTTGATTATCTTTTTGGCAGGCTGAGTGAAAAATGGTTTGGAACCCGACGGGTATCCGACACTATTTTTCAGTTGATTTTTCTGTTTGCAATTATTATCGGGTCTTCCTCCTCACTTAATGCAGTGATGGATTTTTCGGATATGATGGTTTTGTGTATGGCATTTCCCAATATTATCGGACTGCTGATCCTTGCTCCTGAGGTAAGACGCGATCTGAAAGTCTATTGGCATAAACTAAAAACCGGAAAACTGGGATAACCGGATTCTGTTAAAGCAGCAGTTTATTACTGCCTTTAATCTGACTAAAAGTTCTTTTTTAATGCTTTATGCTTTTTACTTTGTTCTTCCGGATAAAGGGGAGATAAATGAAGAAATCAGGTTTAAAAGGTATTTTCATGTTCAGTTCGTCTGATGATTTCGTTTTGCAGGTCTTCACCAAGATCATTGAAATAGTCGCTGTAACCTGCAACCCTGACAATCAGGTCGCGGTATTTTTCGGGATGTTTCTGGGCGTCTCTCAAGGTTTCGGCTGAAACCACATTGAACTGGATATGATGTCCGTCAAGTCTGAAATAGCTGCGAACAAGCTGAGCCAGTTTGGCAATGCTCTCATCATCTTTAAAAAATGAAGGGGTGAATTTTTGGTTGAGTAATGTTCCTCCTGTACGTATATGGTCAATTTTGGAAGCTGATTTGAGTACGCCGGTTGGTCCGTTCCTGTCAGCGCCCTGAACAGGTGAAATTCCTTCTGATAATGGTTCTTTGGCTTTGCGACCGTCGGGTAAAGCATTGATTTTACTGCCAAAATAGACATGGCAGGTAGTAGGAAGCATATTGATCCGCGAATAACCGCCACGGGAATTCGGACGACCGTTAACAGCATTGTAAAAAAGTTCGAAAACTTCTGTAGCTGACTGATCAGCGTAATCATCGTCGTTTCCGTACTTTGGCGTCTCATGAATTAAGGTATATCTTAGTTCGTCGTAACCGACAAAATTATTTTTGAGCGCTTCAAGCATTTTTTCCATTGTTACGGATTGATTGTCGAACACATGGTAACGCAAAGCGGTCAGACTGTCGGTTATACTTCCAAGTCCCACGCCCTGAATATAACTGGTATTGTATCGTGCTCCACCGGAGTTATAGTCACGGCCATTGGCTACGCAATCATCTATTACCAATGAGAGAAATGGTGCCGGCAGATTATTGGCAATAACCTGCTCGATGATGTTGTTCCCCCTGATTTTAAGGTCAATGAAATAACCAAGTTGCAGTGCATAAGCTTCCATCAAATCCGAAAAGCTTTTAAATGTCAGAGGATTGCCTGTTTTAAGGCCGATTAGTTTATTTGTTTGGGGGTCAATGCCATTGTGGAGGGTGATTTCGAGGATTTTAGCAAGATTGAAATATCCGGTCAGGAAATAGGCTTCGGTGCCAAAAGCGCCGGATTCGACGCAGCCGCTGGCACCACCGTTGCGGGCATCTGTGATACTTTTACCCTGCCTGATCAGTTCCTGAACAATGGCATCAGTATTGAACAATGAGGGTTGTCCAAAACCGGTTTTTATTATTTTGACGGCTCTTTGTACAAAATACTCAGGATTTTTCTTGCTGATTTGAACCATTGAGCTGGGTTGAAGTAAGCGCATTTCTTCAATTACATCCAACATAATATAGCTGAGTTCGTTGACTGCATCAGACCCGTCTGCTTTAACTCCCCCGAGATTTATCAGGGCAAAGTCGGTATAAGTGCTGCTTTCTAAGGCAGTTACACCTACTTTTGGCGGAGCAGGATGGTTGTTGAATTTTATCCAGAACGACTGAAGTAATTCAACAGCCTGATCTTTTGAAAGGCTTCCGTTACTGATTTCTGCTGCATAAAAAGGATAGAGATGCTGGTCAAGTCTGCCGGGATTAAAACTGTCCCATGGGTTTAATTCGGTTATTACTCCTACATGGATAAACCAGTAGTGCTGAAGAGCTTCGTGGAAAGTGCGGGGTTTGTTGGCCGGAACGTGACGACAGATGTTTGCCATGTTTCTGTATTCCGCCGCACGTTTGCTGTCATTTTCACTGTTTGCCAGCTGATCCAGCTCATCAGCATATCGCTGCGCATATTTAATCATTGCTGATGCAGCCATGTGCATTGCTTTCAGCTCTTCTCTTTTATTGAGTGCTTCGGGATCATGGAAAAAATTGAGTTGTGCGATAGAAGTTTCTATATCCTGCTGAATGTCAAGCATTCCTTTTTTAAAAATTTTTTCACCTCCTGCGGTATGACCGGGTGCCCGCTGTTCCTGAAATTCAGTAAATACTCCTGCTTCAAAAGCTTCGATCCATTCCGGCTGCATATTTGCCATTACTTTTTCCCGATTGGTTTTGCCTGTCCAAAATGGAATTATTTCGTTACGATAAGCTTCCCGGACATCCTCATCAACTAGGTATGGAACTTTCGGACGGGAATGGAGTATTTCGAGGTCAGTAAGGGAATGCAGACAAACTTCAGGATAAGTAGGAGTAGCTTTGGGGGCAGGTCCACGTTCACCGACAATTAATTCTCCTTTATTAATACAGATTATTTTGTGGCTTAAAATGTAATCGAACGCCATTGCCCGTTTTACAGGTTGTGATACCTGCTGTGCCACATTGCTTTTAAAGAATTCGGTGAGGAGAAGTGCTCTTTCTGCCGAAATTCGGTTTGTCGCATTCAGGCTGTTTTCTCTTAGCTGTTTTATTCGGTTGTTCATGGGATTATCCTCCAATTTTAGTTTTAAATCCTTGGTTTTCAAACAATTCTTTAAAGATAGTTAAGTTTTCGTTTTTTACTTTAACTGATGGTAACAAGGCAAATGGTTTCCCGAGTCTTTCATATTTTTTTTTGGCCATTTCGTGATAAGGTAACAAATTGATTTCTAATAGGTTTTTAGCTAATTCTTTCAATAGATCAGCAGTTTGATTCATCACTTTTTCTGAGTCATTAAACCCCGGCACAACAGGTATTCGGATGATAATTTTTGTGTTTTGTGCGGATAACCATTTCAAATTTTGAAGAATCAACCGGTTGTCGGCCCCGGTAAATTTTTTATGAATTTGAGGATCAGGATGTTTAAGATCGTAAAGAAAAAGATCGGTAAATGGAAGGATGGCTTCAAAATGCGCCGTTTCGCTGTAACCACAGGTATCAACCGTAGTGTGCAGGCCGTTTGACTTGGACAACTGGAGCAATTCTTGCAGGAAATTCGGCTGAGAAAGCGGCTCACCACCGCTGAATGTAACGCCACCATTGCTTTCGGAATAAAAAACCTGATCTTTCAGGATGGATTTCATTACTTCGTCAACAGATATGTTTTTTCCTATTTGTTCATTTTTAGCAATTTTTTTCCCTTCAAACGAATGAACTTTTTGAATGGTTTCAATTTTTATTTCCTGACTTTCAGGATTATGGCACCAGATACAACGCAATGGGCAACCTTTCAGAAATACGGTTGTACGGATTCCCGGACCATCATGTACACAAAACCGCCTGATATCGAATACAATACCTTTCATAATAATTTTTACTTAAAAAAGAAAAGAAACAGGAAAGAAGGCGGGAAGTCAGAAAAGCCAGCACTCAAAGAGGCCTTTGCCGAAATGATGATAGAGGTTGATGATGTATTCGCAGGGAATCATGACCTGTATTATTTGAAGTAGCAAAAATAGTTGTTTTTATGATGATGATCGGCAAATCTCCGGATAATTTTTTCATTATGATGACATTGATTAATAATCAATTGCTGACAGGATGATTGATGAACTGACAAATTCTTTTATTTTACTTTTACAGCCTTATTTATTTGATTGATCTGTTTGTTGAGTAACGCAACCACGATCTTTAATAATTCATCTTTTGTGATAATACATGGTCAGTAAATGATGAGAAATTACTGAATGAAGAAAAAATTTTTATCCAACCTGATCTTACTTTTGTTTTTAAACCTTCTGGTCAAGCCATTTTGGATACTTGGTATTGACCGGTCTGTGCAAAACCTTGTGGGGGCGGAGGATTACGGTTTTTATTTTGTGCTTTTCAATTTTTCATTTTTATTTAACATTTTGCTTGATTTTGGGATCACCAATTATAATAATCGAAACATAGCCCAGAACAATCAACTGCTTAACAAGCATTTCTCAGGGATAGTTATTATTAAGATTTTACTTGCAGTAATCTATACGGTGGTAACATTCAGTGTAGGTATTGCTATTGGATTTAGCACCAGACAGCTGGGGTTGTTGGGTTTTTTGTGTTTCAATCAGTTTTTGCTGTCGTTTATTCTCTATCTTAGATCGAATGTATCGGGTCTGCTGATGTTTCGTACGGACAGTATTCTCTCGGTGCTTGATCGTGTGCTGATGATAATCTTTTGCGGAGTACTGATCTGGGGACACATCACCGAATCGTCATTTCGCATCGAGTGGTTTGTATATGCCCAAACGCTGGCTTATTTGATCACTGCGTTGGTTGCACTTATCATCGTCATGAAAAAAGCCCGTTTCATCAGGCTCAACTGGAACTGGCCATTTATAGTGATGATTATACGGAGGAGCTTCCCCTTTGCCATGCTTGTGTTGCTGATGACTTTTTACAACAGGATTGATTCTGTAATGATAGAACGATTGTTGCCTCCGGAATCGGGTTCATACGAGGTAGGAATTTATGCCTCTGCCTATCGGTTACTTGATGCCGCAAATATGATAGCTTATTTATTTTCGGTTTTATTGCTGCCACTTTTTTCGAAAATGATCAAAAACCATGATGAAGTGGTGCACGTTGTAAAACTGGCTATCACGCTTCTTTTTATCCTATCAGTCACAGTAGCGATTGGTTCGTATTATTACAGTGTTGAGCTCATGCAACTGATGTATCATGAACATGTTACAGAATCAGCAGCTGTATTCAGGTTGCTGATGTTCGGATATATTGCCATATCGAGTACTTATGTATTCGGGACATTGCTTACCGCCAACGGAAGCCTGAAGGTTCTCAACATTGTTGCTGCAGGCGGAATGATACTCAATTTTGTGGTTAATCTCATCTTAGTCCCCCGGCTGTATGCTGTCGGATCGGCCTATGCAAGTCTGATAGCCCAGTATTCAACTGCTTTGATACAAATAATTATTGCCTGCAAAATATTTCGCTTTAGGCCAAATTATAAATTTCTGCTGACTCTTGCATCTTTCGTTGCAGGAGTAGTGCTAATCAATCATTTTTCCAGACAGATTTTTGATAACTGGTTGCATAACTTCATCCTGATGTTTGGTGCATCCATAGTGCTGGCTACATTGCTCAAATTATTGAATTTAAAAGGCTTTATAGCTATTTTAAAAAGTAAGGAGGATTTAGAAGATCAAACAATGGATGAAGTTACAGCGGATAATAATTAACAAATTGCTGCATGATAAAAAGTTCTATTTTTGCGACCTTAAATGATAAATAAACCTATGGTTCAACGTAACCCGGCAAATGACAGTTTTGATTCAACAAACATTCTGTTGTTTCTGTACAAATGGCGAAAGCCGTTGCTTTGGGTAGTGCTTCTTTCCATTGTCGGTTCTGTAATTGTTTCACTTTCCATATCCGACAAATACCGTTCAACAGTGATTATGTATCCTGCCGCAACAAATGCTATTTCACAGGCTCTTCTCACTCAAAACAAGAGTGCCATGCAAAAAAGCATTCTCGATTTTGGTGTGGATGAGGAAACTGAGCAAATGCTTCAGATTCTTCACTCCAACCGCATTCGCGATAAGATCATTGAGGAATTTGGTTTGCAGGATCACTATAATATCAGTCCTGATTCCAGATATCGTTTGAGTAAGCTTCACAAACGCTACGAGAACAACATCTCCTTCAAACGTACCGAATTTATGGCAGTCAAAATCTCGGTGCTGGATACCGATCCATTTTATGCTGCTGATATTGCAAACAGGATTGCCGACCTGCTTGATTCGACGAAAAACCAAATTCAAAAGGAACGTGCCCAAAAGGCATATGAGATCGTGAAAGGACAATATTACAATCTGTTAAATGAAATTGCGCAGATGGAAGATTCTCTCACCAAACTGCGTGAATTTGGAGTGAACGATTACGAATCACAGTCGGAAATGCTTAACCAGCAACTTGCCAGAGAAATGGCTGTCAACAATATTCAGGGAATGAAACGTATCCAGGAAAAGCTGGATATCCTTGCAAAATATGGTGGTCCGTATGTTGCTTTGAGGGATCAACTGGAATATGAACGAGAAAAGCTAAGCATCCTCAAATCAAAATATGAAGAAGCCAGAACTGATGCTGAAGAGGTGTTGCCGACTAAATTTGTGGTTAACAGTGCTTTTCCCTCCGAACGAAAATCCTATCCTATCCGCTGGCTCATCGTGCTGACTGCAACTATAGCTGCTTTTCTTTTTACGTTGATTGTGATACTCATTATCGAAAATATCAGAGAGTATTTACCTGTTTTCGGAAAAAATCCTGACAACCCGACACCTGCAAATAAATCAAAAAGAGCTGCGGTAAGACAAACAGAAAATGGAACAAACAGGGAGCGGAATCAGTATTTTAATGCTTCTGATCCAGGACCTCAGCCGGTGAAAAAAGAAACAACATCAGTACAGCCTGAAAATGAAAGACAGGAAGAGAACAATAATGAATCTTCAAATGATATGGAAATAAAAAAAAATAATCATCAACACCCCCAGTCATATTCACAACAAATAGAAAAAAACGATAATCAAATGGATAAGTATTTTGCAAACACGAATCTCCTGAAGATGCTTTTCAAATGGAAAATACATCTGGCCGTTATTCTTTTAATCAGCATTGTGCTGGCAGCCATCATCTCGTCGCCACTTTTTATCACGCCAAAGTTCAGGTCTCATGCGATAATTTACCCGAGCAATGTTACGCCATATTCCGAGGAAAGCGAATCGGAGCAGATGTTGCAGTTTTTGCAATCGCGGGATATTCGCGATCAGTTGATTGCAAAATATGATCTTGCCAAACGGTACAAGATTGATTCATCCTACAAATATTTCCAGTCAACCATTAATTACAAATACAACAAGAGCGTAAAAATTTCGAAAACTCCTTATGAATCTGTCAGAATTGAAGTTTTAGACGCCGATCCGGTTATTGCCTGCAAGATGACTGAAGATATAATTGCATTTTACAACCAGAAGGTTTTAAATACACACAAAGAAAAATACGGGGAAGTGGTTCAGTTTATACAGGATCGTCTGGAAGCCAAAAAAGCCGAGATTGATTCCATCGAACGAATTCACAAAAGCCTTCGGGTAAACTTCGGAATCATTGATTATCCGAATCAATCCCGTGAAGTGGCAAGAGGTTTTCTGCGTACGGTTGATGGCAATAATGCCGCGCAAAACATCAATAGTAAAGAAGTTTTGCAATTAAAAAAGAACCTCGAGCAATTTGGCGGTGACTGGATTTTTTATAATGACCGGTTGTATCAGCTTGTTGGCGAGTATTCTAAAATAAAAGTTGATCTGGATGATGCATTGATGAATTACAATAAAAAAATAACTTATGCAAATGTTGTTTCAGCTCCCTATCCGGCTGATAAAAAAGCCTATCCGGTTCGTTGGATCATTGTTGCAGTTACAGCTGTAGGAGCTTTGTTTTTGTCGCTGATTGCCGTTTTACTGATCGAAAACTACGAATCAATCAAAAGAAATTTTTAATCTGTTTTGTTTTCTGCCGAACTTAATTAACTCATATATAATACCTTACTCATATTTCTCTATCATGCTTATGGCGAAACACAAAAACTTAAAATGGATGATCTGTTTGAAAACCTTAGTATTTGCAAAATTTTATGGAAAAGAAAAACACACTTAATTCTAATTACACTGGGGGGCATAATTGCTGCTATTGTTTTTTCTGGCACCGGATTTATCACACCAAAATTCAAATCATTTGCAGTTCTTTATCCTGAAATTGAAACTATTTACTCAACTGAAGAAAAAACGGAGCAGATGCTTCAATGGCTTGAATCAAGAGATATTAAAGATAGCCTGATAAAACAGTTTAATCTGGTAGAACACTACGAAATTGACCCGGCAGAGAAATTGTGGCTCACAAAAGTCCGTAAAGAAATTGAAAAGAATGTACTTGTGTCACCTACAAAATTTGAATCGGTAAAAATCGAAATTTTGGATCAAAATCCGGAAATTGCCTGTAAAATGGTAACTGCAATGATTGATATTTACAATAAAAAACTAAATGCTGCGCACAGGAAAAAGTACAGGGAGATTTTGACAATAGAAGAAAACAGGCTGATAGAGAAGAAAATGCAAATGGATTCCCTGATGAACTGTATTACAAAACTTCGGACCGAATATGGCCTGATTGATTATGGTATTCAGTCAGGTGAGGTGATGAAGGGTTATCTGGGTACTTTTGACGGATCAAATTCGGCAAAGGTGAATCAGCATGAAGTTATGAAATTAAAATCCAGTATCGAAAGTAAAGGTGATTCGTTGTTGTTGCTCACTAATCTGCTGACAAGTGTTACTCATTCTTACAATAATTATCGGATTTCCTATGAAGATGCCCTGCGAAATGTAACCAAAGAGCTGACTTTTGCCAGTGTTGTTACAAGTCCTGAACCAGCAGACAAACCATGTTATCCAAAGAGATTTGTAATTGTGCTGGTGATAGCTGCCGTTGTGTTTTTTACAGCTTTTTTATTTTTTTTGGTCTTCGAAAAAATCGAGTTGAAGAAATTAACCTCTAACATCATAAATCGTCTTGACTGAAAGAACAAAACTATACTGGGTTTATGGCATTAGTGTAATATTCATTTTTTTGAATATCCTGATGATACTCAGGGACTTTTACTGGTTACTTTTTGTCCCGTTAATCATCGTAATAGCCTTGCTTTATATCTTTTCGATGGATAAAGTGTTGTTGCTGATTACGTTGCTCACACCATTTTCGGTTTACCTGGTACATTCTGAATTTAATCTGGGGGTTTCATTGCCTGCCGAACCTTTAATGTTGGGTGTTCTGATAATTTTTTTATTGAAGATAATTGGCGGGTACGGTTTTGACCGTAAAATTCTGCGGCATCCTTTGTCAATAGCTATTATGATAAACCTGGCATGGATATTTGTAACCACACTGACCAGTGAGATACCTATGGTATCGGTCAAATTTCTGATTGCCAGATTGTGGTTCGTTATACCTTTCTTTTTTTTAGCGGTTGTTTTGTTTAAAAAATTCAGCAATACCAAAAAGTTCATCTGGCTTTACACCATTGGTTTGGCTGTAGTTGTCATTTACACAACAATCCATCATGCTAATTATGGTTTCGACGAGCAGGCCGGCAACTGGGTGATGAAACCGTTTTACAACGATCATACGGCTTATGGAGCTGTTCTGGCAATGTTTGTACCTTTTCTGCTGGCTTTTATTTTTGATAAGTCGTATTCTTTCAGTGTAAGGATGTCCTCATTTTTTGTTTTTCTCATTCTGCTTACCGGGTTGTTTCTTTCATACAGCCGTGCAGCCTGGATTAGCGTTGCAGTTGGACTGCTGGTATATTTTATCATTTTGTTAAAGATTAAATTCAAATACCTGCTTGGAATTTTTATAGTTCTGGTTGTTTC
>ERZ795053.760-NODE-760-length-41096-cov-10.254502_pt1 | contig 41096 bp, 28 predicted proteins | sample MGYA00375137_ERZ795053 | MGnify/ENA primary metagenome ERZ795053 (study PRJEB30182, sample SAMN05720284) | activated sludge metagenome | isolation source: Anaerobic digester | place: Hong Kong | collected 2014-12-17 ... | reverse complement strand
CGGAAAATTAGCAGGGGTGAGCCCGCATGGAGGGAATAGAGGCGCAGCCTGCCTGCAGACAGGCGCACCGATAATATTGAAATAAGACGATATTACCGCAGCTCTGCAGCTATTATTTGTTCATATTTTTTTAGTTACAAATATTTCCGCCCTAACTGCCGTTCAGGCAGGTGCTACGCAGCTAATGAAGCAGTAGGCGCATCGCGCCGGAAATAATTGTAGGTATGGGATTGTGTGCAGGGAATTGAGGTGCAGAGCACCGATAATATTGTTTAAGAATATGTAAAATTTGATATTCCCGTCCTGACTGCCTATATACAGGTGCTCTAAAACTATTAGTTGTTTCTATTGTAAAGTATAATCAAACTATTCCCAACTCATGCATCTGGTTTACCATATCAACAACCGTTTCGTCAAAATCAGTGTACTTCAATCCCAACGATTCCCTGCTTTTTGTTGAGTTGAGTTTAAGCGGATAGCCAACATTCAGCTTTACAAACTTTGGTGTAACACCAAAAAGTCCGCCAACCATGTAAAGAATCGGTTTTGGCGCCATCATTAAAGGAAGTCTGTATTTCCCTTTGAAATTTTTACCGATAACTTTTGAGAGTTCCATTACGTTCATCTCACTTTTCGAAAGGATGTGTCTTCCCTCGGCATTCTCGTTTTCAAGTGCAAGTACGTGAGCCAGGGCAACATCGCGAACATCAACAAATCCGAAGGTAAGATCGGGTGCACCAAAAAATAGTTTTCCTTTCAGGATTTCCTTCACAAAGTTTAAACTTTCGGAATCGGAAGTGTTTGCCAACGATGGGCCCATTACAAACGAAGGATTTATGACAACCAGTTTCCATTGATTCTGTTCCTTAGAAATTTTCCAGGCTTCCTTCTCGGCAGAAACTTTCGAAAACGAGTAGGGTTGATGCGTTGCCGAGCTGGTTGTGTTAAAATGTTCCTCGGTAAATTCGTTTAATCCTTGATTCCGCATATCAACATTATCGCCGTAAATTGCAGCAACGCTCGATGTTAGCACAATCCGTTTTACGGTTCCCGATTTGGTTGCAGCGCTCAGTACGTTGCGGGTTCCATTAATGGCGGGTTCAATCAAATCGCGCTGCGCATCCTTAAACCGAAGGGTGAATGGCGATGCAATGTGTATTACTGCATCGGCACCGCTGGCTGCCTCATCGTAGGAGTTTTCTTTCAGCAAATCGGCCTCGAAAACCTCAAGTTTTCCGTTGGTTTTCTCTGCAATATCAAGCAGATGCTGATACTTTTTTGTGTTTGTTTTGCTGCGTACAGCAATTCGTACGGTGTAATTTTTTTCGAGTAAATATTTTGTTACCCACGACCCGATATATCCTGTAGCGCCGGTAACTAGTACTATTTTGTTCATGTTTTTTAAATTAATTATTTATCTGATAGTAAGATTAACAAAAATTCTGCGTGTTTGTTTTTGATAATAAATATTGGCCTAGAGTAAACCAAAATATTTTTGCTGAATCTCAATTTGAACTGGTAAAACTGGAGTACATTTGCAAACTCATTCCTCGGTTAATGCTTACTAAAATTCGAAAATCGCCCTACTTCGCATACATTGCGCTTGCTTTTGGGATTCTTTGTATTGGTTTCTCGGCAATATTTGTAAAGATAGCGAATGTTCCCGGCTCGGTATCATCGTTTTACCGAATTCTGATTGCGCTGGTAGCGATTCTTCCCATTTGGATTTTCCGGGGAGCACGAATTCCTTCAAATCACGACCTCAAACTGATTTTTATTGGTGCACTTTTCTTTTCTGTCGATCTATTCCTTTGGAACACGGCGCTCCTTTTAACCAGCGCAGCAACGGCAACTTTACTCGCAAATAATGCTCCCATTTGGGTTGGACTAATTTCGCTCATCGTTTTTCGAGAAAAACTATCGAACCGTTTCTGGCTTGGCTTGCTGGTTGCCATTGTGGGTTTGAATATTCTGATTGGGCTACAGGCCTGGCAGAATATGGATTTCAATCACGGTGATATTTTATCGCTAATTGCAGGTTTTTTCTACGCGCTTTACCTGCTGTTTACGCTCGATTCACGAAAACGGGTTGATACTATTGCCTTTATGACGTTCTCCTTAATATTCATGACTATCTTCCTTTTTGTCACAAATATTTCGTTGGGCAATCCGTTTACCGGATTTTCACCTAAAACATGGTTTGGCTTGGCGGGCTTAGGATTGGTTGCACACTTTGGAGGGTGGGTTTCAATAAACTACGCGCTGGGGCATCTGAAAGGCGCCAATGTTTCGGTTACGCTGCTTTCGCAGTCAATTGTAACCGCAATCCTCGCATTCTTTATCCTCAACGAAAGCCTTAACTGGAACCAAATTATTGGAGGGTTACTAATTCTTACCGGAATTTTCGTGGTTAACAGAAGAGGAAACAGGCGCAGCTAATTAGTGAAGTTCACTAAAACAAGCCTAACGAAAGCAGAATAAAAATCCACCATCTTTTAAAATTTACTTTACATTACATCCTAAATAAATTGTAACTTCGCACCTCGATTTGGATTTATTTGCAAATGACCAAGAAAGAAGAGTATAAATCGGCGCTATCCGTTAATCCGGGGGTAGATCAGCCTCCGGCTGTAAACCCAAATGTTGCCTCGCATTTTCACGGTAAGAAAAAGAAAATGCTGGAACTTTCGGAGTATGTTGATGGCATCCTAAACCGAAATGTTTCAATTCTTAGTCAGGCAATTACGTTGGTTGAAAGTTCGTTGCCACAACATCACGAGCTGGGACAGCAAGTAATTGAGAAATGTTTACCATACACCGGGAAATCAATTCGTATCGGAATTACCGGTGTACCGGGTGTTGGAAAGAGCACTTTTATTGAGGCTCTTGGCGGAACCATTACTTCGCAGGGCGGAAGGTTGGCGGTTCTGGCAATCGATCCCAGCAGCGAGCGCAGCAAGGGAAGTATTCTGGGCGACAAAACCCGGATGGAAACTCTCTGCGCCGATCCAAATGCATTCATTCGTCCTTCGCCTTCGGCAGGCTCGTTGGGCGGAGTTGCACGCAAAACTCGCGAAACAATTATTCTGTGCGAAGCAGCAGGTTTCAATACCATTTTTATCGAAACGGTTGGTGTAGGACAAAGTGAAACTGCTGTTCACTCCATGGTCGATTTTTTCCTACTGCTAATGCTTGCCGGTGCCGGCGATGAGCTGCAGGGAATTAAGCGTGGAATTATGGAGATGGCCGATCTAATCGCAATCACAAAAGCTGATGGTGAAAATGTTCAGAAAGCAAGCGCAGCCAAAGTTCAGTACGAGAGCGCGCTTCACCTATTCCCTCCGGCCGAGTCGGGCTGGGCTCCAAGAGTGAGAACCTGTTCATCCGTTACGAAAGAGGGAATTCAGGAAGTTTGGAATCAGATAAACGATTACGTTGGCTACACAAAATCGAGCGGATACTTCACCGCTCGCAGGTTAAGCCAGTCGAAGTATTGGATGTACCAAAGCATAAACGAAACCCTTCGCGATCAATTCTACACAAACAAACAAATTGCCGAACACCTTGAGCAACTCGAAAAGGATGTGCTTCTGGGGAAAATCAGCTCCTTTGCTGCCGCAAAAAAAATTATCGATTTCAGTAAACATATTCCACAAAACCCTGTTTAAAATTCCAAAAAACAAAAACATGAGAAAACTATTTATCTTATCGGCACTTGCAATCGGAATGCTTTCGTGCCAAACCGAAGGCTTTAAAATTAACGGCAACATTGAAGGGGCTACCGACCAGCAGGTTCTCCTCCAGCTGGTGAAGAACAACGAGCTGGTTGCCATTGACTCAACCATGATGGAGGGAGGAAAATTTCAGTTTAAAGGTACTGTTGAGGTTCCCGATATGGCAGCCTTGGAATTTACAACAAAGGGTGAGCGAGTTATTATGTTTCTGGAGAATTCGGAAATAAACGTAACCGGAACTGCTGATAATGTGATGGCCAGCGAAATAACCGGTTCGGCCAGTCAGGATTTGCTTAACAACTTCAGCAAGCAGCAGCAGGAGAAAGCTCAGGGAATTACCGAAGTAAACTACAGGTATCAGCAGGCAGCTCAGGATGGAATCCTAACTCCCGCCCTGCAGGAAGAACTTTTTGCTGAGTACCAAGCAGAAAACGAGAAATACCAAGTGTTTATTAAACAGTTTGTTAAGGAGAATAATGCTTCCGTAGTTGCTGCCTACATAACCCTTCGTGAGCTTGCAAATTCGCTAAGCACAGAGGCTCTTGATAGCATTGTGTCGGCTTTCCCTCAGGAAATTCAAGCTTCACCATTCGTTACCATGCTCAACGAGCAACTCGAGGTACAGAAACGAACAGCCATTGGGCAACCCTACATCGACTTCTCACAGCCCGACCCCGATGGAAATGAGGTTGCTCTTTCATCGGTTGTTGGAGGGAAGTACGTTCTGGTTGATTTCTGGGCCGCATGGTGCACACCCTGCCGGAAGGAGAATCCAAACCTGGTAAAACTATACAACCAGTATAACCCAAAGGGTTTCGAAATTTTTGGGGTTTCGTTCGACCGTGAACGCGATGCATGGCTTGCAGCCATTGAGAATGATGGATTAACCTGGCCACAGGTTTCCGATTTGGGCGGATGGGAGAATTCCGTTGCAAAAGTTTACGGAATCATGTCCATCCCATCGAATGTTCTTCTGGATAAGGAGGGAAAAATAATTGCCAAGAACCTGCGTGGAGAAGATTTAGAAAAGAAACTAGCTGAACTGCTCGACTAGACAGTAAACAAAAAAAGAAAACGTTCCAGCTTGATTGGTAGATTTACCAAACTAGCTGGAACGTTTTTATTTATGCCTACACATGAATTACCTCACCATAGGCTGCGGCAGCGGCCTCCATAATTGCCTCGCTCATGGTTGGGTGCGGGTGAATGCTCTTAATTAGCTCATGACCGGTAGTCTCAAGATTCTTTGCAACAACCAGCTCGGCTATCATTTCGGTTACATTGCCTCCAATCATATGGGCACCAAGAAGTTCGCCATACTTGGCATCGAAAATTAGCTTCACAAATCCATCGCGCATACCAGCTGCAGTTGCCTTCCCTGAAGCGGTAAAGGGGAATTTCCCAACCTTAATCTCATAGCCTGCTTCCTTTGCTGCTTTCTCTGTCATTCCCACCGAGGAAACCTCGGGCATTGTGTAGGTACAACCCGGAACGCTTTTGTAGTTAACCGGATGAACATCCATTCCAGCAATTTTTTCAACACAGGCAATTCCCTCGGCAGAAGCAACGTGTGCAAGAGCGGGACCGGGAACTATATCGCCTATGGCGTAAATTCCGTCAATGTTTGTGCGGTAAAACTCATCAACCTTCACCTTGCCCTTCTCAATTTCAACACCAACTTCCTCGAGTCCTATTCCTTCAATGTTTGGCGAAACGCCAACAGCCGAAAGCACAATTTCAGCCTCAACAACCTCAACGCCCTTTTTGGTTTTGATGCTAACCTTGCACAAATCGCCAGAAGTATCAACCGACTCAACGGTTGAATCGGTCATAACTTTTATTTTACTCTTTTTGAAGGAACGCTCCAAGGTTTTCGAAACCTCCTCATCCTCCAAAGGAACAACGTTTGGCATAAATTCTACCAGGGTTACCTCGGTTCCTATTGCATTGTAGAAGTAGGCAAACTCGCTTCCAATTGCACCCGAGCCAACAACAACCATGGATTTAGGCTGCTTGGGTAACGACAGAGCCTGACGGTAGCCAATTACTTTTTCACCATCCTGTTTTAGGTTAGGCAACTCGCGCGAGCGGGCACCGGTGGCCAGAATTATGTGCTTTGCAGTAACCTCGTGCTGCTTCCCCTCCGAATCGGTTACAACAACAACACCTTTGCCCTTCAGTTTTCCGAAGCCATTAATAACCTCAATTTTGTTCTTCTTGAAAAGAAACTCAATTCCCTTGCTCATGTTTGCAGCCACTCCGCGGCTACGTTCAATCATCTTCTCAAAATCGGGTTTAACATCGCTGGCCAGCACGCCGTACTCGGCAGCATGCGAAGCGTACTCGAATACCTGTGCGCTTTTCAGAAGCGCTTTTGTGGGAATACAACCCCAGTTTAGGCAAATTCCACCTAGATTCTCCTTCTCAACAACCCCAACCTTCATTCCTAACTGGCTGGCGCGTATGGCGGCAACGTATCCACCCGGACCGCTACCAATAACAAGTACATCGTAGTTCATAACTTATTTTGATTTATTATTATTTCGAAAAAGTTTTACAAATTAAGCATATTGTGTTTTAATTTTCACCATTACATAGCGGGTAATTCGGGAAATCAGAAAAATTATAGTTAACGCAAGAATGATTGTAACCCCCGAAGGCACGTTTAATCCATATGAAACTACTAAACCCAATATGGCTCCAACAAAGCCAACAATAATGGATATGTAGATTATTCTGTCGAACCGCTTTGTGAACAGGTTGGCAATGGTTGGAGGAATGGTGAGCAGCGATATGAGCAGGATTATCCCAACCAGCCTAATGCTAAGCACAATGGTAATTGCCACAAAAGCCTTCAGTATGTATGTAAAAAGTTTCTCGGGCACTTTTTGTGTTCGTGCAAATACGGGATCGAAGGCCAAGTAAAGAATTGGACGATAGAACAGAATGAAAAAGGCTATCATAGCTGCATCGAGAATCAGCAATAAAACAATATCCTGAGTTGAAACAGTAAGGATTGAACCAAAAAGGAAACTCATGAGGTTTGGTGCATAACCGGGAGTTAGGAAAACGAAGAAAACCCCAATAGCCATCCCAACTGACCACAGGATTCCTATTGCAGAATCCTCACGAACCGTGAATTTCTGTGAAAGAGCCTCAACGCCAAATGCCGTTAGCACGGCAAAAACCGCTGCACCCAGTATTGGGTTTAAACCAAGGTAGTAGGCAATGCCTATACCACCAAAGGAAGCGTGAGTAATTCCTCCGCTTAAAAACACCAGCCTACGCGCCACAATGTAGGAACCTACCAAGCCCGCAGCAACAGCAACCAGAAGCGCTGCAAGAAACGCATTGGTAATAAACTGAAAATCAAAAAAATCTTTAAAAATCTGAAACATATCTACTTACTGTGCTTAGGTAAAACAGTATGAGGAACGGTGCCGTGGGTAATAAGTTGAATTGGGCAATCGTATGCTGCCAGCTGTTCGGTGGAAATTACATTCGAAGGATGGTAGTGCAGGTTACGGTTTACGCAGGCAATGGTTTTTACGTGGGTTGTTATTGTTCCCAAATCGTGCGAAACCATGAGTATGGCCATCTCCTTATTCAGCTCCTTTAGAAGCTGGTATAGCTCCTTCTCAAACTTATTGTCAACAAACGTGTTAGGTTCGTCAAGAATTAGTAAGCGTGGGTGAGAAACGAGCGCCCTGCTGAGGAAAACCCGCTGCATTTGACCACCCGAAAGCTCACCGATTGCTTTCCCCCTCAAATCGGCTATGCTCATCCTTTCGAGCATTTCAAGCGCCAGCTTCTTATCGTGTTTAGTGTAACGGCCACCGATCCGTTTTCGGCCAAGCAAACCCGAAAGCACAACCTCCAGCACCGATATTGGAAACTTGTGGTCGATGCTCGACACCTGTGGCAGGTAGCCAAACATTGTCTCGTTAGGAGCCATTGGGAAATATTTTACTGACCCTTTAACAGGCTTAATTTCACCTAAAAGCAAACGTAAAAGGGTTGTTTTCCCTCCCCCATTTGGTCCAATAACCCCAACAAAGTCTAAGTCGGACAGCGAAAAATTAATATCCCTCAGGATAATATCATCATCGTACCCAACCGATGCGTTGCTTATTTCAAGAATTTTCCCCATAGAAACTACTTTCCGTTCATTGCCTCCTCAAGAAGGTTCGCTGTGTAAAACATGTTTTCAAGCCAGTTTGCCTCTAAAGGATTCACCACCACTACCCTTCCGCTAATGTCGTGTGCAATGGTTTCGGCTGTTTTTGCATCGAACTCTTTCTGAATGAATATGGTTTTCACGCCCTCACCCTTTGCCTGCTGAAGAACTGATTTCAGATGCTTCATTGATGGGGATTTACCCTCCTCCTCCAACGAAACTTGCTCCAGCCCGTAATCGCGAGCCAAGTAAGTGAAAGCGGGATGAAAGATAAAGATTTTTCTCGATTTCACGTCGGAGAACGATTCCTCCATTTTTTTATCGAGCGAGTCAATTTCAGCAATGAACGCTTCAGCATTCGCTGAGAATGTACTTTTATGCTCGGGCAATAGCTCCGAAAGGTTCCTCTCTATTGATTTCACCATGGTTTTCACCTCCCGGGGTGAAGTCCACACGTGGGGATCGTGAGCGTGGATATGCTCAGCTTCGTGCGAGTGGTTATGACCACACTGCCCTTCAATTAAATTCAGTTCCAGCGAATGGTCCACAAATTTTACGTTTGCATTCTGCGAATGCAGCTTACTGAGCGTATTCTTCTCGAAATCGAGAAGGCCAAGGGAAAAGTAAGCCAGCGAGTTGTTCAAATCCTTCAATTGCACGGGGGTTGGCTCGTAGGTTTCGGGGCTTGATCCCGGAGGAACAAGAACCTTTACCTCAACCAGCGTATCGGCCACACGCTCAACGAAGTACTTCTGAGGGAGAATACTAACGGTTACCAAATTTATTGAGCGCTGGTCTGTTGTTTTCTGCCCACAGCCCGAAAACAAAATAGCCGAGACCAACGGTAGGACCATAAAAACTCTTTTCATACGAAAAATATTTAACGTTGAATTTATACTTTACTTCTGTTTTTTATTCAAAATTATCTACTATATGGCAAAAACACAAGAAGAATGAAATAGTTCCCCTAAAAAACGTGTTTTTAAAAATATTTTGGTTTTTCGTAAGAAAGTAGCTTATAACAGTATATTTTTGTAAAAAAAAGTCGGTTTTTCCCTTTTTTTTCATTTCTTTGATTTACAAAAAATAAAACTAATGTACAAAATGTACAAAAGTAGGCTATTAATAATTCTCTCCTTTTTCATTATTACCTCTAGCAGCCTTGCCCAGCAGAGCAGGGTTGATAGTTTAACGAATCTTCTTCAAACTGCGGAGGGGATTGAACGTTTTGACATACTAATTGAGCTTAGCAACGAGAATATTTATGAGGAAATTGGGCTTTCCTATGCCAACGAAGCGTACAATCTTGCAAAAAAGTTAAATAGTGTAACAGCCGAAATAAAATCGCTTAAACAACTTGGCGAATGGTACTACTATCAAGATCAGAACCAGAAATCGCTTGATTATTTCTTCATGGCGTTGGAAATTGCAGAGAAAAACAACGAAGAGGAGTTGATTTTCAAGAACTTAAATAGCATTAGTAGCGCATACTTCTACCTCGATTCCTTTAGCAAGTCGTTAGATTTCACGAACAAATCGTTATCTCTCTCTCGTAAGATTAAAAATAAAAAATACGAGGCAAACGCTTTGCTTGATTTGGGTAGAATTCAACGTAAATATGGAAATTACGACAGTGCTCTTCATTACATAAACCTTGCTCTTAAGATCCAGGAAGATGAGAAGGAAATGGATGATGCCTCGTTTGCATACAACCTTTTAGGACAGGTATATTATGACCTTGGAGATTATAATAATTCAATAAAATTTCATAAAAGAGAGATTGCAATTAAAGAAACGCTTGACGATCTAAACAGTTTAGCAGTTGCATACTACAACCTTGGCCGAATTTACCGAACGCAAGGTAGCTTTCAACTTGGGCTTGAGCAATACCAAAAAAGCTTAACAACCTTTGAGAAGATCAATAATACAACAAACGTTGCCCATGTATGCAACGAAATAGGACTTGTATACGGTAACCTTCAACGAAGCAATTTGGCTATTAAAGACAATGAAACCAATTTCCTGAAAGGTTTAGAATACCACGAACGTGCATTAAAAATATTCCAAGACCAAAACGATTTACTTTACACCGCATTCTCCCTTAACAACATCGCAAACTCCTACTCACGTTTAGCTGCAAATAAGTTTGTTGCTAGGTTTGGTGAATTTTGGGAAGACTCTCTTTACAAAGTCCCCTCAAAAGAAATTGTTGCTTCTTTTCAAAAAGCGATTGATTCCTATAATCAGGCCCTTAAAATTTTCGAAGAGATTGATAACCAGGGCGAGATAGCAAACGTAAACATTAACCTTGGGAGCCACTTTGGGTACGCTAGAGAATGGGGAAAAGCTAAAGAACATTTAAGCAAAGGACTACGCATCTCAAGAAACTTAAACAATTCGTATGATATTTCAATCGCCCTCTTTCATTTAGGGGACATTAACTACTTGCAAGCGAACCTAGAACAAGCAGAACAATACTTTCTTGAAAGTATGAGAATTCAGGATGATCTGGGGGTTAAGGATTACCTGATGCACAACTACTATAAACTTGCAAAAATTTACGAAAGAAAAGACGATTTTGTAAAAGCTTTAAAGTACAATAAACTTCACAACCAGCTAAAGGACGAGATCTTCTCGGAGAAAAGTCAAAAAATTATCACCGAGATGCAAACCAAGTACGAAACCGAGAAGAAGGAGCAGGAGATTAAGCTGCTGAGCAACGAGAAAGCGCTGCTTAACTCCGAGAACCAACGGCAACGGCTTGTAATTTTCATCACAATTGGCGGGTTGCTGGTAATTCTCGTTTTTGCAGGAATGCTTATCAACATGATTCGCCAGAAGCAGAAGGCTAACAAGATACTAGAAGAGAAGAACGAGCTTATCTCACACCAGAAACAGGAAATTACCGATAGTATCCGCTACGCCAGCCGAATTCAGGGAGCCATACTTCCATCATCAAACCTGCTAGCGGAATCGCTCAAGGAGCATTTTGTGCTGTTCCTGCCACGCGACATTGTGAGCGGCGATTTCTACTGGTTCTCACAAGCCGGTAAAAAAATGGTGCTGGTTGCTGCCGACTGTACCGGACACGGCGTTCCCGGAGCATTTATGAGCATGCTGGGAGTTTCCTTCCTCTACGAAATTGTGAACAAAGAGGGGATTACCCAACCCTCGGAAATCCTTAACATGCTAAGGGAACTCATTAAACAAACCCTGTCGCAAACCGGCAAGCAGAACGAGCAGAAGGATGGAATGGACATTTCGCTCAGCGTTCTCGATGTTGATAACATGAAACTGGAATGGGCTGGCGCTTATAATCCGCTGTACCTAATACGCAAAGGCGAACTAATTGAATACAAAGCCGACAAAATGCCAGTTGCCATCCACGTTAACGATCACCTTCCGTTCACGAACCACGAAATTGACCTTGAAAAGGGCGATACGTTCTACATGTTCTCCGATGGTTTCCCCGACCAGTTTGGCGGTAAGGATGGGCGTAAGTTTATGTCGAAACGCTTCAAGCAGCTTCTGGTGGAAATTAACAACCACACCATGGATGAGCAACGAGAAATCCTTCTACAGGAACACCTCGCATGGCGAACAGGTTACGAACAGATTGACGATGTTATTATTTTTGGAGTAAGGGTATAGTAGTTAAAACTTATCACAATCCAAATTCTTTCTCCGTATACTAGCTATAAGTTTATTTCTTTATGAATAAAACTGTAGAAGTTTTCGCGGTTTACTACCTCCGCTGATTTAACATTATAGTTTTTTGTGAACGTTTCTGAGAACTTATGGTTCTTACCATCGCTCCATTTAAACTCATAGGCATAAAGATCACCATTACGCTCTTCAATGTAATCAATCTCTTGTTGCTGGGTTGTTCTCCAAAAGAATGAATTTGCCTGAATATCCTCGTTGTTTAAAAACTTCTTCCGTTCACTTATTAAAAAGTTCTCCCAAAGTGCACCTAAATCTGAACGAGAATTAAGGGGTAGAAAATTACCAAGCACAGCATTTCTTATGCCATTATCGAAAAAATAAATTTTTTTACCTTTCTTAATTTCGTTTCTAACATTTCTACTTAATGCTGGTAAGCGAAAAACTATAAAAGCCTGTTCCATGTAGTCGATGTACTTCTCAACCGTAATGCTATCGGCACCAACTAATTGACCAATTTCGTGGTACGAAACCTCATTACCAACTTGTAATGCCAGGGCACGAAGGATTTTATCAATAAGTTTTGGCCTCTTTATTTGCTCCAACATTAGTAAATCCTTGTAAAGGTAACTTCCTGCAAGTGATTTTAGTCGTTTCTCCTCTTTTCCACATTCTGAAACAATTTCAGGATAATAACCATAAATCATTCTGTTTTCCAGCAAACTATATTCATTAACAAAACCGTGATGCTCAACCATTTCAGAGAAAGAAAGCGGGTAAAGTACGAATTCAAACTTTCGTCCGGTTAGTGGCTCACTAGCCCTATTTGCCAACTCAAAAGAAGAGGAACCAGAGGCAATCACTTGAATTTCTGGAATATAATCGACAATTACTTTAAGCAAAGTACCAATTTCGCCAATATTCTGTGCCTCATCAATCACTACTAACTTACTGTTACCAAAAATCATTCGTAGTTTTTGAGAGGAATAATCGCTTAACAATGCTTTTATATCTGGTTCATCGCCATTTAGGAAAATTGTTTTTAACCCCATTCTTTTTGAAAAAGAGTTTAAAAGAGTAGTTTTACCTACTTGTCGGGCACCAAAAAGCAGAACAGCTTTTTTTTGCATCAAGTAACCCTCAATAATCTGGTCGAGTTTTCTTCTTATCATACTATTATTTTGATATCTCAAATATAATATTTTTTGATTTAACTCTAATTTAAATATAATACTTTCTGATTATAAACCAAATTTAAATATGTATTTGCATGTCTAACCTCAATTTTTCCCCTAAAAAAGGGATTCCTAAACAATTCTTCAAACCTAACTTTACAGCATAAATTTTGGTAATCCATTTTCGCTAACTTTAGGAGTAAATCCTAACGCCATTGCCATGATAATTAAGAGAACTATCATTCTCAGCATTAGCCTTTTTGCCATTCTATGGCAAGCATGTAAACCAGTTGTCAAAACTGAAGCGGGTTCGGTTTTTGAAAGCGATTCGCTGTATGTAATGAAGCTGGCCGATTCGCTTTGGTACCTTTCAAGCCAGGGCGATACCGTTCAAGCATTCCAAGTTAACAGCCTTCTGCTATCGATTGCCGACACACTTCCTCATAGCATAACAAAAGGTGATGCTTACAGAACCTCGGCCATGTTCTACAACGATATAGTTGACTTCGAGAATGCACTCAAATACTACAACCTTTCCGAGGCTATTTTCGAAACCTTTCCAAACGAGGTTGGCGAACAGTACTTAGCTCGCACATGGCTCAACATGAGTTACCTGTTCTTCCTTGGCGACGACTATGCCAGCGCAATAGAATACTGTACAAAAGCCGAGCCCATTTTCCTTAAGTACGAAATGAATCGTCACCTAATTAACCTGTACTCCAAAATGGGAGAGTTTCAGGATAGGCTAAACGACTCAATTCGCGAGAAGAACTACCACCAGGAGGTAATAAAACTTGCAAACAAAGCAAACGATTGGTTTAGCTTGGGTTCAGCCTACAATACCTATGCAACCTACCTCATGCAACAGAAAAGAACTGAAGAGTCGCTTGAGTATTTAGAAAAGGTAAAACATATTGCCGATTCAACCGGGTTCACGCAATTCAGCGTAGCCTACTTCATTAACAAGGGCTACATTGAAGCCAACATAAACAACAACCAGCAGGCTGCATTGAAGATTTACTTTGAAGGGCTCAATTTTGCCCGAAAATCGGGCAGCGCCTGGGAACTGGCCGATATGCTGGAAAGAATTTCGAGAACCTACATCAAACTAAACAATCCAAACCTAGCAATTAAGTATGCACAGGAGAGCCTTGAACTAAGCAAAAAGTATGGCATAATGGAGCATCAACGAAGGCTTACTGAAACCCTCTTTAATGCATACCAGATGACCGGGAACTATAAAAAAGCTAATGAGTTTGTTTTTCAATACCTTGAACTGCAGAAGAAATTCTTTTCGAGCGAGAACAAGAAACAAATAAACTTCCTGAATGCTAAGAATGAAGCGCAAAGAAGAGAAATTAGAATAGCAAACCTCGAACTCGAGAAAAGGGTAAGCGAAGCGGCTCTCAGCAGGCGAACCCTCATGCTTTTCATTTCACTTACAATTGCATTTGCAGGATTAATTGTAACCCTTTTACTTTACCGAAACCACCGTCAGCAAATTCTACTTACACATCGTGAGCTTGAGTTGAGAGAACGGAAAATACTTGACCTTGAACGGGAGAAGGAGCTTGCAGTAGCCCAGTCGACCATAAAAGGTGAAGAGGCAGAACGAAGCAGAATTGCCCGTGAGCTGCACGATGGTTTAGGCGGATTGCTTACCGTTGCCCGATTAAACCTATCAAATATGCAAGGAAACCACTTTCTTAACGAGGAAAATGCGAATGCATTTCAGAATGCCCTCGAACTAATTGACAGTAGCGTTAAAGAGCTACGAAGGGTTGCTCATAACATGATGCCAGAAATTCTTCACAAAAATGGGCTAAACAGCGCCATCGAAAATTTTTGCACCTCACTTAACAGTGACGATTCACCTTTAGTTAGCTATAACTTTTTTGGTGAAGATTTTCGGTTTAGCAATGCGCTTGAGCTAACTGTTTACCGAACAGCACAGGAACTTATTAATAACTCAATTAAGCATTCACTTTCGCCATCGGTTGAGGTTCAGCTACTACTGAATACTACTAGGCTTTGCCTAACGGTTACCGATTTTGGCGTTGGTTTCGACCCCGCAAAAATGGAAGACGCAAAGGGCAACGGGCTTCCCAACATCCGGTCGAGAGTTTCCTCCTTCGGAGGGAAACTAGAGGTAAACAGTTCTCCCGGGAAAGGCACCGAAGTTGTTGTTGAATTCGATAACCCTCAATCCATAAAATCGAATGATTAACGTACTTATAGTTGACGACCATCCGTTGATTGCTCAGGGATTAGTAAAATCCCTAGAAAAATTGGATTCCATAAAGGTTTGCGGAATAGCAATAACCGGGAAAGAAGCGCTGGAAAAGGTTGAGTTTCTAAATCCCGACGTTGTACTTCTCGACATTAGGTTACCCGATGATAATGGGATTAATATCTGTAAAAGCATCACCAAGAAAACACCTTCGCAAAAGGTGATAGCACTTACAACCTTCAACCAACGCTACTACATTCAATCGATGATTGATGCAGGAGTTCAGGGTTACTTGCTAAAAAGCTCTAGTGCGGATGAAATAATTGAGGCAATTATTTGCGTTTCAGAGGGTGAAACTTACTACTGTGAGGAGGTTGAAAAAATCTTGCGCCAGCAAAACGAACAATCGATATACATTAGCAAGCGTGAAATGGAGGTACTGAAACTCATTGCCGAAGGATTTACAAACCAGGAAATTGCTGAAAAACTGTTCATTAGCCCGCTAACCGTGGATAGCCACCGAAAGAATTTGATAATGAAGCTGGGCGCAAAAAATACGGCCTCGCTCATTAGCATCGCCAACAGTGATGGTTATCTGTAGTTGGTGGTTGAGCCTGTCGAAACCACCTATCCTCCTTCGGTTTCGGCAGGCTCAACCTCCGGAAAACAAAAAAACCTCAGCAACTCTGCTGAGGTTTTTTTGTGCGGGTAAAGGGACTCGAACCCCCACGCCTTACGGCACTAGATCCTAAGTCTAGCGCGTCTACCAATTCCGCCATACCCGCGTAACGAGGTGCAAAAGTACACTTTTTTTTGTTTCACCAAAACTTTTTTACTCTTTTTAAATCATTTTTTTCAATTCCAACCCATAGATTAATAATCTTTTATAACTTGCTGTAAAACTAAACGTAAGGAGAATGAAAATAAGGAAGCTTTGCGTTATAGCAGGATGCACACTACTCCTCTTTACTGGCTGCTACAAGGAGAAGTTCGAACCAATTCCCACGAGCTTAGAGTGGACTCCCGATTTTGCCCTACCATTAATTTCAAAAAAATTCACCATCGATAAATCGATGGTACTAGAAGGTATGCCAACCATAAATCTTGAGGATGATGTTCCCGAATGGGCAAAATACAAAAACCTTACCCTTACTGACACTTTAGACTTTGCCCTATCGGATATTAGCGAGGAAGCAGATCAAATTCGTTTTATCGAGTTCAACCTCCGGCTTGATAATGAGTTCCCATCTACCGGTGGAATTCAACTTTTCTTTATTGATGAGTATGGTTTTGTTGTAGACTCACTTTTTAATACCAACTCTTTAGATATTATTTCGAGCAGCTACAATGAGGAGGGAGCCATTACTGCCACTGGGAAATCGAGTCAAAAAGTTGAAGTAACCAAGGAGCGTCTTGAAAGAATTGGTCGCGCAACCCAGGTTGTTCCCATTTGCCGGATTACAAACTTAAAAGTTCCAATATTCTTGTTTAACTACTATCCGGGATACGGTTTCCAAATATCACTCAGCGCAAGAGTAGGGCTTTCCATTCCTGTTTAAAAAGAATGCTTTGAGAAGATTTGAAATTATAATAGCTGTTTGCATACTCTTTTCATCTTATGAAGTGACTGGACAGCAAAGTCGTACGCTATTTTTTATGCACGATTTGCCGCAGGCAGCGTACGTTAACCCAGCAATTCAGCCCCGTTGCAATTTAATGATTGGAATTCCTGCGCTTAACTCCCTTTACATTAACGCCACTTCAACCGGATTTTCGTACAATGACCTCTCTGCCGGGGAACAGCAGCTAAACATCGAAAGCATTGCCGATGGATTACACTCTGTGGATTACCTAACTTCAGAAATTCACGCAAACCTAATAACACTTGGATATAGATACTCCGATTTTTACTTCACCTTTAACATTGCTGAGAAGGTTGATGCAAAAGCATTCTACCCCAGCAAAATTATTGATTTGGCCGTTTACGGAAACGACAACCTAATTGGCCGAACAATGTCAACCACCGGGTTAGGTGCAAACGCAACGCACCTGCGCGAATACTCTCTGGGAATTGCACAGGAAACCAACGACCAGCTTAGCTGGGGTGCACGTGCAAAGCTAATTTTTGGGAAGGCGAATATTACTACACGCAGAAAACCTTTCTCGTTTACCACCGAGGATGGCAGCTACAATCTTTTGGCCGAATGGGCAGCACAGGTAAACGCATCGTTCCCGCTGGTAGTTACAACTAACGATGAAAATGAAGTTAATGGAATTGATGTTGGCGAAATCAATATCATGAAATATCTGTTCAACAGATTGAACATTGGTTTTGCCGCCGACTTTGGTGTTATTTACAAAACCGATCCAATTGTTTGGTCAGCATCAATCCTCGATCTTGGCGCCACTTGGTGGCGCTCCGATACTCACCAGTTCAACAATACGGGTAGCTTCGCATTTAACGGCTTAACCGATGATGACCTCAACAACACTGGAGAACTTCTCGAGACTCTATCGGATTCGATTCAAAACCAGATTAAAGTATTCGAAAACACTGAAACCTACGCATCAACACTTTGTCCCAAAGTGAACGTTGGAGGAACCTACGGATTTCACCCAAACTTTAATGCAGGCGTTTTAGTACGAACCGAGTTCTATCCTCGGCGTCCGGTTCCATCGCTAACATTATCGTTAAACACTGTTCAACTTGAGTACCTTGCCGGAAGCATCAGCTACTCGATAATGAATGGCTCATACAATAACGTGGGTGTGGGGCTAGGAATTGGCTCAAAAAACTTTGTTTTCCACCTTATTTCCGACAATGTTCTAGCATTTATTTGGCCCAATAAAGCACAAACGGCAAACCTTCGGTTTGGCATGAACCTACTTTTTGGTTGCAGTGAGAAGCAGCAGAAAAAGAAGAAGAAATCTTTTAAATATTCCGGACCGGGATGCTACACGTATCGATAAAACTAGGGACAGCATCTTACACCGCGTTATCCTTCTTTTTAAGTTAGTTATTTTACAATCAGATTATTTATAAATTTGTTCTAAAAAAACATCATTTCAATTGCTGCCATAGAGCATTCTGTTCAAAAACCATAAGGTAATAAGGTAGTATCTCAACTAAGGATAGAATCTTTACTAAGGTTAGTAATGAAAAATAAGGTTTTTTAGTCGATATCAACCATATTTCTCTTCAAAAAATCTTATTTATCAGAAATTATAATTTGCTCTCACATCGAACTCGCGTAATACTGTAAATATCAATCCTTCTATCCTTTAAATTTCTAACACTTCCAAACTGGTTAAGCTCACGCAGCAGGTCAATATCCACATCGGCAATAAGAATCATTTCGGTATTTGGCGTTGCCTCGGCCTTTATGCCATTAACTGGGAATGGGAAATCGCATGGGGTAAATACCATCGACTGGGCATATTGAATGTCCATGTTGTGGACCTTTGGCAGGTTGCCAACGCTACCGGCAATTGCTACGTAACACTCATTCTCAATGGCTCTAGCCTGTGAGCAGTTACGAACTCGTGAGTACCCATTCTGTGTGTCGGTTAAAAATGGTACAAAAAGAATGTCCATTCCCTCATCGGCAAGTAATCTGGAAACCTCAGGGAACTCAACGTCGTAGCAAATTAGGATGCCAATTTTTCCGCAGTCGGTATCGAATGCCTTCAGCTGGCTACCTCCCTGTAAGCCCCAAACTTTTGCCTCGTCGGGTGTTACATGCAACTTCTCAAACCTTTCAACCGAGCCATCCCTTTTGCAAAGGAAACCAACGTTTAACAAACGGTTGTTCTTAAATTCGGGCATGCTGCCCGTAATTATGTTGATGTTGTAGGAGATTGCCAGCTCTGAAAACTTGCGCATTAGCATATCGGTATGCTTTGCCAGCTCCCTTATTGCCTCGGCCTCAGTTAGGTGGTTGTTCTCAGCCATCAGCGGTGCGTTGAAGAATTCGGGAAAAAGGGCAAAATCGGAGCGGTAACCCGAAACAGCATCAACGAAGTACTCGGCCTGCTGCATGAGCTCATTCAAATTCTTGTAGGGCCGCATTTGCCACTGAATAAGCCCCAGGCGAACAACCCGTTTAGTAATTGCGGCCTTCTTTTTGGGTTTCTCGTAGTAAATATTGTTCCATTTTAGCAACACAGCATACTCGTTCGATTCTACATCACCTAAAAGGTAGCCCTTCAGAATTTTTGTAGGGTGGAAATCGTTCGACATCTGGAAATCGAGAACCGGATCGTGAATTTCCTTTCGCTTCACTTTTTCAATGTACTCCTTCGAGGTGAGAGAATCGGCGTAGGCATGGTAATTTGGTATTCTTCCGCCAAAGGCAATGCCCTTTAGGTTCAGGCGCTCGCAAAGCTCCTTGCGGTAATCGTACAATCGCCGGCCTAAGCGTAGCCCTCTGAACTGGGGACGAATAAAAATATCGATTCCGTATAGCGTATCACCAGCTGACGTATGAGTATCGAACGTAAAGTTCCCTGTTACCTGCCGGTAGGTATGACCATCCTCAAACAGTTCGTAATCAACAATAATGGATAATGCACAACCCGCAAACTTATCGTTTACCTTAATTGCCACCTGCCCCTCGGGAAAAATCTTAATCAACTTTTCAATCTGCTCCTTCTTCCAAAGCGAGTTCGGCATATTGGAATAAGCCTCCATCATTGCTTCCCGTAAATCCTGGTAATCATTAGGTTTTAGGTAAACCAAATTTATGTTTTCAATTTCTTTCATAGTTGATGGTTAACGTATTATTTACAAAGTTAGTTTTTTATTACCTTGCAGCATAAATAACCTAGTGTAGTATTTTACTTTTTGCAAAAAATAACAACCTAAACACAATTGGATAGAGCGAACAGAAGTGCCTTTTCAGTAGCTATTATTTTAATGGTTACCATACTGGCAATTGGGGTTTTAGGCTACATGGCCATTGAAGACTTCTCTTTTACCGAAGCCTTCTACATGACCATAATTACTATGGGTACCGTAGGTTTCAAGGAAGTGAGAACCCTAAGCGTACCTGGAATGTGGTTCACCATTCTGTTAATAATTATAAGCTTAGGAATTTTTGCCTTTGCTCTTTCGCTAATTACAAAACATTTTGTTGAACTTATGGCAAGCAACTTAAATAACAACAAGAAGGTGGAAAAGAAACTAGAAACAGTAAGCCAACATGTAATTGTTGTGGGTTACGGACGAAACGGACAGCAGGCTGTTAAGGTGCTGCTTTCGCACCGTATTCCGGTTGTAGTAATTGATAACAAACCCGAGAATATTCAGCTTTTAGCTGAAATACCCGAAATACTTTACACCCAAGGCGATGCAACGGAGGACAAGGTGCTGCTTGCTGCCGGAATTAATCGCGCACGGGCAATAATAACGGCACTACCCAACGATGCCGATAACCTTTTTGTTGTAGTTACAGCCCGCGAGCTGAATCCCAAAATTAAAATTATTAGCCGGGCATCCTCTGTTGGTAACGATAAGAAGCTAAAAATTGCCGGGGCATCGAACGTAATTATGCCCGACACTGTTGGAGGACAGCGAATGGCCACGCTGGTTATTCAGCCCGACATTCTGGAGTTTATTGAAAACATAATGCTGGCAAACCAAAGCGACGTATCGCTGGTAGAAATATCTTGCGCTTCAATTTCAGAAAGAAACAACAACCTATCCATTGGCAATCTGAAAATTCGTGAGGTAAGCGGCGTAACGATACTGGGATTAAAAAATGGCGATAACGAATACGTTCTTAACCCCTCTCCCGATACCTTGCTTACACCTAACGACATGCTGTTCGTTCTGGGCTCACCTGAGCAAATCAATGGGTTAAAGAAACTTCTGAGCGAAAACTCATAGGAAATCAAAATGTTAATTCAAGGTTTAATCAATGGTCCCATTCAGTAACCCGGAACTTCAGCTAGCATTCAACTTTGTTCAGTACACAAACCGCAATATTTTTCTAACAGGGAAAGCAGGAACCGGAAAAACCACATTTCTGCATAACTTAAAAAAGGTATCGCCAAAGCGCATGGTAGTGGTAGCGCCAACCGGCGTGGCAGCCATAAACGCCGGAGGCGTTACCATTCATTCGTTTTTCCAAATGCCCTTCGGCCCTCAAATACCTGCCGAACTTTTGGGAAAAAACCAGCAAAACGTTGATTTAAAAAATCCACGCGCAGCAGCCAAAAAGTTTAACCGCGAAAAAATAAACATCATAAGAAGCATTGATTTGCTTGTGATTGATGAGATTAGCATGGTTCGTGCCGATTTGCTCGACGGAATCGATGAAGTGCTGCGTCGATTTCGCGACCGATCGAAGCCATTTGGCGGTGTTCAGCTGCTTATGATTGGTGATCTTCACCAGCTGGCACCTGTGGTGAAGGACGATGAGTGGAACCTGCTGCGCCAGTACTACGACACCTACTTCTTCTTCGGAAGTAAAGCACTGCTGAAAACCGACCACGTGAGCATTGAACTGAAGCACGTTTTTCGCCAGAGCGACCGCCATTTCATCGACCTGCTAAATAAAGTTCGCCAGAATGAGATTGATGAGGACGTAATTTTGGAACTCAATAAGCGCCATAAACCCGGTTTTGAGCTGAGCGAGAACCAAGGTTACATAACTCTTACAACGCATAACTACCAGTCGCAGGCAATTAACGAAAAGAAGCTAAGCAAGCTCGAAAACAAACCTGCCACTTTTAAAGCAATTGTAAACAACGAGTTTCCAGAACACGCCTACCCCACCGATTTTGAGCTTACGCTCAAGGTTGGCGCACAGGTAATGTTTGTAAAGAACGACCCCTCACGCGAAAAACTTTTCTACAACGGTAAAATCGGAAGGATTGAGGATATTGACGAGGACACCATTATGGTTCATTGTCCAGGCGACGACAACCCGATTTCCGTTGAGCGAACCGAATGGCAGAACGTAAAGTACTTTATCGACGAGGAGAGCAAAGAAATTAAGGAGGATGTTATCGGGACTTTCGTTCAGTTTCCGCTGAAACTGGCCTGGGCCATAACAATTCATAAAAGCCAAGGGCTCACATTCGAAAAAGCAATAATTGATGCGAAAGCAGCATTCGCCCACGGGCAGGTTTACGTGGCACTCAGTCGCTGTAAAACGTTGGAAGGATTGGTGCTCAGCTCACAAATAAACCAGCACAGCGTAAAAAGCGACCGAACTATAAGTTCGGTAACTAAAGAAATTGAGGAGAACCAGCCAACACAGCAAACCCTCACCGAAGCGAAAATTAAGTACCAGCAGGAACTGCTTATGGACCTTTTCAACTTCGAAAGGCTTCAAAGGCAAACTGAATTCGTACTAAAAACCGTAATCGAGAATCTGGCGAGCCTCGATAAAAGCACCTTCGACCTTTTCGACCGCATGAAGAGTGCCGTAAAAACCGATATTGCAGAAGTTGCCGATAAGTTCAAGGTGCAAATCCAACAACTTTTCTCCCAAAAACCAGAAGTTGAGGAAAACGAAACGTTGCAAGTGCGAATTCAGAAAGCATCAACATACTTCCTGGAAAAAATTGAAACACAAATTGAAACCGTACTAAATAGCTACAAGCCCGAAAGCGACAACAAAGCAATTCGAAAAACAATTTCCGACAGCATTGAGAAGCTGAACGAGGAGGTGAAATACAAGGTAAAATGCCTTACTTCCACCACCAAGGGATTCGTTTTAAAGGAGTACCTGAACGACCGCGCAAAGGCCTCCATCGATTTGCCCCCAAAGGGCAAGAAGCAGAAACAGGTAGATGAGATTCAACACAAGAATATACCACACCCAAAACTCTACTCGTTGCTCCGTTCGTGGCGCGACGACAAGTCGGAGGAGCTGGAAGTTCCAATCTACATGATTCTACCCTACAAATCGCTGGTTCTACTGGCCAACAAGCTTCCCACATCGCCGACCCAACTCAAAAAAATTAAGGGACTTGGCGAAAAAAAGATAAAACAGTTTGGTTACGAAATTTCTGAAATTATCAAAGCATACTGCATCGACAACAACATTGAAATTCCTGAGCCGGAAATTGAAGCACCCAAAGTAAAAAAGCAGAGCAAGGGCAGCTCAAAAATGCTAAGCCTTCAAATGGCGAAGGAGGGTAAAAACGTGAAGGAAATTGCCAACGAACGAGGTATGGCTATCTCAACTATCGAGGGACACCTGGCAGGTTTTGTGGCTACGGGAGAGTTAAACGTTGAGCAGTTTGTTTCAATCGATAAAATTAAACTAATTGCCGATTACTTTACCGAAAGCAACAACAAGAGCATTGGAGGTGCAAAAAATTCACTGGGCGAAAAGGTATCTTACTCCGATATTGTTTTTGTAATGAAGCACTTGCAGAGAAGAGAGGCTTAAACTAGTATTCAGATAACAATGAATCGTAAGGAATTTTAAGCTTCTTATGAAGTTGTCTAATCATACTTAAAGACAATTTTCTTTTTCTGCTAAGTATTTCTGACACCCTGCTTTTATAGCCAATAACTTCAGCCAAATCCTTCTTGTTCATATTCATCTGTTCCATCCTAAACAGAATAGCCTCAACTGGATCGGGGGATTCAATAGGAAAGTTTTCTTGTTCATATTTTTCAATAAGAATCATTAATAATTCAGCCTCATCGCCTTGAGGTGAATCTGCTGGATCATCAAATATCACCTCCAACCTATTTAATGCTAAATGGTAATCTTCTTCGCTTTTTATCACTTTAATTTTCATTCCTAATTTTTTTTTGCGTCAACAGTATCATACTCATTATGAGTTCCTATAAATCTTATAAAAACCCATTCCCTTTCATAATTAATCTTTACGATTAAACGATATTTATTGCCACAAATATTAAAAACTACTCTATTCTCGCCAATTATACTTGCTTTTGCGTATTCATTTTTTATTTCAACAGGAGACTTCCACCTTGCACTTGAAGCCTCTTTGTACCAAGTTTTCAACTGTTGTTCTGAATCAGTATGCTTTTCCCAAAAATCTCTCAGTATCTTTTTTGCAACAACCCTCATAAGTCCATTACATGTACAACAAAAATACGAAAAAAGTTACCAAACTGGTAATTATTTCTTGATAAATTATATTTCAATATAGAAAAAACTAGAACCTAAAATAAATAAACGGTTGAAGTTCAGCCGATTTGGTTTGAAAAATAATTATCGCAACCAGCAGTGCAATGGCCAACTTTGCCACTATGTTGCTATTTATAAAAGTTCCACGGTAAAACTCCTTCCATTTCACTGGAAACCAGTGAACTGCGTATGCAATAGCCATTAGGCTAAGTACCGGAACGTAGGAAGCCAACACCTCCCAAACCGATTGCCAGCCAAAGCGTGTGCCAATTTGTCGAATCATATCCAAAGCCATGCTCATGCTCTCTCCACGGAAAAATATCCACGACAGGCAAACCAGGTGAAACGTGAAGAAAGCGGTAAGGAATCGCTTCCACCACGAGGAACGGAACCTGTGATGCGGGAATAGCTGCATCCAAAGCTTGTGCAAGGCAAGCGAAACCCCGTGAATGGCTCCCCAAACAACAAATCGAATATTTGCGCCGTGCCACAATCCGCCCAGCAGCATTGTTACCATTAGGTTCACGTAGGTCATAACTTTCCCCTTTCTATTTCCGCCCAGCGGAATGTAGAGGTAATCGCGCAACCACGACGAGAGCGAAATATGCCAGCGATGCCAGAAGTCGGTAATGTTCAGTGCCTTGTAAGGTGAATTAAAGTTAATGGGAAGCCTAAAACCAAGCAGCAGCGCAAGCCCGGTAGCCATATCGGTGTAGCCCGAAAAATCGCAGTAAATTTGGATGGAATACCCGTAGGTTGCCAGCAAATTCTCGAACCCCGAGAACGAAAGCGGGCTGGCAAAAACCCTGTCGACAAAATTCAGGGAAATGTAATCCGAAATAACAATTTTCTTAATCAGTCCATTGAGTATTAGAAACAGGGCGTACCCAAACTCACGCTGCGAAAGATTGTACTTGCGGTAAAGCTGTGGGATGAATTCTGCAGCACGCACAATGGGCCCGGCCACCAGCTGCGGGAAGAACGAAACGTAGAAACCAAAATCGATAATGTTGGTTACCGGTTTCACCTTCCTGCGGAACACGTCAACGGTGTAGCTAATGGTTTGGAATGTAAAAAACGAAATTCCTACAGGCAGCACAATGCTGGCAACATCGAAGTTTGAACCCACAAGCAGGTTAGCCCAATGGGCTAGAAAGTTGAATGCCTCGTACTTTGTCCCAAGCAACGAATTAAGAGAATCGGCAAAAAAGTAGCTATACTTGAAGAACGACAGCACCGAAAGGTTAATAAAAACGCTTATTGCAACGTACAACTTTCGCTTCCAATGAATTTGCGATTTGCTAATGAGCAACCCCAGCACGTAGTCGCAAACCGTTGAAAATATCAGCAGGAAAAAGAAGTAACCGCTCGATTTGTAGTAGAAGAAAAGGCTGAAAATTAGAAGGTACAAGCTGCGCAGAAAGTTTGTTCGGTAAACGAAGGAGTAACCCGCCAGGAGGATTGTAAAGAATATCCAGAACGAACCCTCCGTAAAAATCAAGGGACTATTCTCGCTGTAGGAAAGGAATGACGCTATATGTTTGAATACCGATGTCATTTTTGGGCAATGTTGTTTCTTAGGTTTTGGTATTCAGAGTCCCAAAAATCGACCAGTGCGTTGAAGAGCAACGCTCCCTGCAATCGGTATCCGTTTCTGTTCAGGTGCAACATGTCGGGAGCACAAAGCCCGTAATGTCTCCAAAGCTGAATGCTTCCCTTTCCTCCCATTACACGGTAGAAATCCCAAACCCCACAGCTACTTTCGCTGGCAACAGCGTAAATATCTTCTTGTATTCGCTCAAGGGCAGGGTTCTCGCTGGTTCGGGAAACCAAATGGTCACCCGGAGTTGTGAGAATTATGAATGCATCGGCACTGGCTGCCCGAATTCTACTAACAAGTTCTGTTAAGTTTTCTCGAAAAACCTTGGAATTAAACGCAGGGTTATACGCATCGTTGGTTCCCAGCGAAACAATAACCATATGCGGATTTAGCTGTGCAATTTGCCACTCAATATTCTCCGAGAGCAGGTATGTTCTCACCTCGGCTCCGTTAACGCCTGCAGCATGGTAAACAACTTTTGAACTTGTACTGAGCAGCTCGATACCATACAGCCGAAGGTTCGTTTTTTTTGATCCAACCTGAAACCTCAGCGTAAGCGAATCAACCGGTTCATTAAGGTAGCAAGTCCAAACTCCTTTTCGGATATCCACAACACTTTCTGCTTCGCAGCTAAAATGTACCTTGCTGGCCTCGTTGAAATACAACTTCACAAGGTTAAAATCCCTCCCGGAACTCCATTTTGGGTTCAACTTTACGGACAGGGAACCTTCCTTTTCACTTGCTACCACTGCAATCCCCGATACTCCAAGGTTCGTTTTCTGCTTAACGTCCACAACGCGTTCGCGCTGCCACTTAACCGATGAGGAGACCTCGAAATCGAAGGGGTTGTTCGTTTCGGCAAGCTGGTAAGGGAATGTCAGACCTCTGGAAGGATTTTCATCGCCCAGCCACTGGGCAAGCAGCCTTCGGGTTTCTCCGGTAAACATATCAGCCTGTATGTGCGAATCGCCAATGTGAAGAATCCGCAAAGGCTCTCCACCATTTTTTGAATGATCTATGTGGTTGCTTAATGAGTTTTGGTTATGGGATGTAGGCTTGAAAACTAGCCGGTTATCGTTGAAATTAATGAACCAGAAGGGCAACGAACGCTCTGAGTCAACAGCTACGGGTATTGACTTCCCAAGTGGCAAAGAGAAGCTAACCAGCAGAACCAGCAGAAAAAGGGATGCTCCCTTTGCAGCAAAAATTTTCAAACTGTATAGGTTCGGGTTAGGCTTCATCTCTCAAAAATAGTTATCATATCTAATTCTCGTTGGTTTCAAACTCCAAATTTTCAGCTTCATTCTGCGAAAGCTGACTACTTTGCATTTTGCTTGCAAGGAACCTGTCGTACTCGGCCATTAGCGATGAGTAAAACATTTCGGCAATCAGCTTCGATCCGCGAAGCGAAAAATGCACAAAATCCTTCGATGCAAGCGGTGGGTTGGCAAAAACCCATGCGGGCATTGAGTTTTCTCCTCCCATGGCTCGGAAACAATCCCAGAATGCGGCTCCGGCTCGCATGGCTGCATTACGTTGAGCATCACGAATTTTTGAAATATTTGGATACGACACGAACGCTGCTCCCTCCTTCCTCGACATGTCGGATACACCAATGAGAACCACGGCTGCCTTTGGATTTGCCCTTTTCAGAGCAATAATTTGGTTGTACAGCTGGTTCTCGTAAAACTTGTAGCTATCAACAATATGTGGCACGAGGTTAACGCCAAACTGAAGAATGATAAGCCGAACGTTAAGCAGCTGCATAAACTGCTTCAGGGTTGCGTCGTCGGAGCGTGTGAAATCGGTTCCTGAACTTCCCCTCAGGGGAATATTATCGACAATAACGCCGGTTTTCGACTCCAAAGAAATTCCGTAAACCATTGGGCTCTCATCACCCTTTATGTCGATGGTAAAAACATTCTGCGAAGTGGGAACGCTCCAAGTATTGCTGCTAACCCTCTTGGTGGGTGCAACCATTTCGGCATCGGCAGTTTTGCCGTTATAGGATAACGATACTAGGAAAGGTTCAACGTTGTGCCCGTAAAAAATACGACACTGCGTGAAGTTTCGGGCAGTTGAGCCTCTGGGGCCAATGCGCTGGAATTTAACCCACGCCTCACCAAATCCTCCCTTCGAAAAAAGCCTTTTTGATGTAAAGGCCGAGTAGCCACCAAGAACCCCGAACCTGTTTCCTACGCCGCCTTTCCCCATGTCGGAAACCAGAATTTTTTCCCAGTTCGAGGAGTTTGTTTGGCGAATCGATCCCGGCTGGTAGCTGTGCGGAACAGCATGAAGTAAACCAACTCCTCGCCCACCGAAACGTTTTTGCAGCCTCGCCCTAAGGAAGGAAGTAATCCTATCGCCCTCAATTTGGGAATCGCCAAAGTGAAGAACCCTTACCAGCTGCTTCGCGGGCAAATTGCTCTTGAGAGCAAAAAAGAATGGCTCAAGCGCAGCAAGAGAGCTGTCGGGATACTCAATGGGAATATGACGGTTTTTGAGAACCTCGGAGGTGAGACTCATCTCGACATCTTCTGCCTCAGCCGGAACTAGGATTGAATCGACCTCGGCAACAGGAGTTGAATAGTTTTTGGGTAAAAACGAATCAACCTCAAAGAAGGACAGGTTGTACGATATGCTATCAATTAAAAAATCGAGCCTGGCTAACTCGGGATCGAGGGAGTAACTTGAAACGATTGTATCTTCCGAAATATCGAATAGTTCTGGTAGAGTTGGGAATTTTACTGTAAAACCGGCAAACTTGTAACCACCATTCGTAACGAAATAGCATGGTAGCGACAGTAAACCTATTAATATAAGAAGTACTAAAAAAAGTTTATAGGGCTTTACCATATAAATTGCCGGTTTGGTAAACTCCCTAAAGGTAAAAATTTTTTGGAAATACTAGCTACTACGCTTAATCTTGAGGGTTTGTCCTGGAACCAACCTGTCGTTGGTTAGGTTATTAAGCCGTTTAATATCGGTTAGCGAAACGTCGGAGTACTTCTGAGCAATATCCCACAAGGTATCGCCACGTTGAACACGGTAGTAAATGTAGTTAGCATCAGCATTCTCGGGAGTTGGCTCGCTAATTTCCTTTTGGGTATGCCCTAGCTGTTTGGCTTTCCTTTCAGGAACGTATATGGTAAGCTTTTGGCCAATTCTAATTATGTTTCGCCTGCTAATGCCATTCCAGCTTCTGAGCTGACCAACTGAAACTCCATAGCGTTCCGCAATTGTACCAAGCACATCGCCCTCCTTAACCCTGTATGTAATTTTTTTACTACCGCTGGGGATATCGTATTTATAGGAAGCGGTATACTTCGATGGGTTTACAATGTTGTTGGGGTTGAAGAAAACCGAATCCTTGTAGGCAAAAATTTCCTCTTGCCTGTCGATAAACGGCCCAACGGCTTCCAGCGGAAGCTTTATCGATTGCTGCTTCTCACGGGCAGGAATAATATCGAGTTTATACTGCGGGTTCAAATCGCGTAGGGTAGTTATGGGAACATTCAGAACCTCTGATATTTGCTTTAGGTGAAGCATTCCGCTTATCATAATGGTATCTGAAGTAAGGGGAAGCATCATGGGAACAGGTTTAAGCCGGTGCTCCTTATGGTATGTAATTGCGTATGTTGCCGCAATGAAAGCCGGAACGTAGCCACGGGTTTCACGGGGCAAGTAGTAGTAGATATCCCAGTAGTTACGTTTTCCACCGGCCCGGCGAATGGCCTTGTTCACGTTTCCGGGTCCGCAGTTGTATGCAGCAATAACCAGTGTCCAGTCGTTATAAATTGCGTATAAATCGCGGAGGAAACGGGCAGCAGCATGGCTCGATGCAATGGGATCGCGTCGCTGGTCGATATAGGAGTTAATTGTAAGGTTGTACATCCTTCCGGTTCCGTACATGAACTGCCAAAGTCCGGTTGCTCCGGCACGAGAAACGGCACGAGGATTTAGCGCCGACTCAATTACGGGCAAAACCCGCAGCTCCTGCGGAAGCTGGTAGTAGTCGAGAATTTCCTCGAAAATGGGAAAGTAGAAATCGGTAAGCCCCAGCATCACCTCAACCCTGTCGCGCTGTTTTTGGGTATAAACGTTGATGAAGTTGCGCACAATGCCGTTGAACGACATTTCGATGGCCGAATTTATTTCAGCCAAACGCCTCGCATATATTGAATCGTGAAACTCGGGGATAATTCCCACGCTATCAATATCAACCCCAGCCACCATGCTGTTGGTATCGAGCGCCTGCTGAACGTACCAAAGGTTCAGTAAGCTGTCGAGATTCTGGTGGAAACCAGCAATTAAATTTATCCCTTCGAGGGTTGAATCCTTAAGAACCGGAACAGAATCGTTCTGTGAAAATGCGAACGAGGAAACTGAAATACAACCAGATATTATTAAAACAGCTAACTTTTTCATGGTAATAACTAAAAATTGAGTTTACACTTAAAACCTACCGTTGGGGCAGAGCTGTAGCCCCTTGCCAGAACACCACCGTTAAGTGTTGGTTCAAATCTGAGTGCTAAATTATCGCTAATATCCCAATCGTACAAGTTTGCATCAACATTTGCATCGATAATGTTGGCTGCATACAGAACAAACATTCCAATTACTGTTAAGTCGCGACTTCTTCGGTAGCTATCCATGTAGTAAGCTATGGCTTCATCGCTCAGGTTTACTAAATCAGTGTCAACTGTAGTTTCATCATTATCAATTCGATAATTATATGCAGTTCTGAGACGTTGGTAATTTCTATTGTTAAAATCAAATACAAAGTATAACGAAGCAAAGCCCCCATAAATAATGGGAACCTTCCAGTATTTCTGGTTGTATATTTGTCCTAAACCCGGAACGAATGTAGAAAATACCGTGGCGGTTGTTGGCGATTGCCGCCCCCTGGTGTATACTAGCAAAGCATCGGCTACGCTTGCCATGTAGCAGAATGCGGCTCCAGTGTAGTATAAATTCCGCTCCATACGCTGTAGTTCCCAACGCTCCGTTTTTATGGCAATTTCTTCGGGGCCATAGTAAACCGGATCGAAACCACTCTGGAGGCGTTTATACTCGCTATTGGCATTGTATCCAAGATAAGCAAAGGTTCCCATTCCGGCCCAGAAAACCGGTATTTTCCAGTACTGCTTGTTTATTACCTGTCCCGAACCGGGAAGTAGCTGCGCCGCGTACCAAACGTGCTTATCCTTAATTGAATCGAGTTTGAAGAAACGATTCTGAGCCTGAGCCGGCATCAGCAAAAAGAAAATCAGCGCAAACAGGACTGAATGCGCTATTTTTGAACTGAATTGAAATGATTTTTTGTTTTGAGCCAAGGCTTTAAACACGAGATTAACTTGTTAACTGGGAGTAATAACGATAAAAGCAATGAAATGTTACTCCTCCAAACGATTAAATTTTTCCATAATCTCGTCGAGTTCCCCAGATGAACGGTAGGAAATAATAATTTTCCCATTCCCCTTGTTACCTGGTTTCACTTCAGCACCCCAGCCGAAAATTCGGCTCAACCTCTGCTTAAACTCATCAACAACAACATTTTCAGACGTTTGCTCTTGCTCGGGCTCCTGAAGGTCATCAACTTTCTCCTCGGGTTTCTGAGAGTACTTACGGGCAAGCTCCTCGGTTCTACGAACCGAAAGGTCGTTGTCAATAATTTTTCGGAAGAGTTTAACCTGAGTAATGGAATCATCGAACGAGACCAATGTTCTGGCATGCCCCATGGTTATTTTTTTCTCCTTAATTCCAAGCTGAATTTCAGCGGGAAGTTTTAGCAGGCGAATGTAGTTGGTAATTGTTGTACGCTTTTTCCCAACACGTTCCGAGAGGGTTTCGTGTGTGAGATTACACTCATCGACCAGTCGCTGAAAGCTAATGGCAACCTCAATGGCATCGAGGTTTTCGCGCTGAATATTTTCAACCAGAGCCATTTCGAGCATGCCCTGGTCGTTGGCTGTTCGAACGTATGCGGGAACAGTTTTTAGTCCAGCCATTTTCGCTGCGCGAAGCCTACGTTCGCCCGAGATAAGCTGGTACGAACCATTGACAAGCCTAATTGTAAGTGGCTGAATAATTCCCAGCTTGCTTATGGATTCAGAAAGTTCTGCAAGTGCCTCCTCATCGAAAGTTGAGCGAGGTTGATATGGGTTTGCCTCAATTTTGTTAATGTCGATTTCGCTAACCAACTCGTTGGTGGCTTCTTTTCCGGCAGCCTTATCCTCCTTAAATTGTGGTGAGTCAGCATCCTCAATAAGTGCTCCCAGTCCCCGCCCCAATGCCATCTTTTTTACCATTTTTCTTTTATAATATTACACTTCAAGTATTTAAATCGATTTTTCGGCTTCAGCCATTTGTGTTTTACCGTTCTTCTGGAGAAGCTCACGGGCCAGGTTAAGGTAGTTTGCCGATCCGGTTGAAGCAGCATCGTACAGGATAACTGGTTTGCCATAACTTGGAGCTTCGCCAAGCTTGATGTTTCGTTGAATTATTGTGTTAAAAACCATCTGCTGGAAATGCTTCTTCACCTCTTCAACCACTTGGTTCGAAAGCCTTAGGCGGGCATCGTACATGGTGAGGAGGAAACCTTCAATTTGAAGTTCGGGATTAAGGCGAGCCTGAATAATTTTTATTGTATTTAGCAGCTTTCCAAGCCCTTCGAGAGCGAAGTATTCGCACTGTACAGGAATCATAACCGCATCAGCGGCAGTAAGTGCGTTAACCGTAATTAAACCCAGCGAGGGTGAACAGTCGATTAGAATGAAATCGTAGCTATCCTTCACTTTTTCAACAACGTTCTTCAGCATCTTCTCACGGTTCGGAAGGTTGAGCATCTCAATTTCAGCACCAACCAAATCGATATGGGAGGGGATTAAATCCAGGCCTTCGATTTCACTCTTTAGAATGATATCAGAGGGATTAACGCTATCAATTAAACACTCGTAAATGCTGGTTTTAATGTTTCGTAAATCAAATCCTGTTCCTGATGTTGCATTGGCCTGCGGGTCAGCATCGATAAGCAGAACCTTCTGCTCAAGAACAGCCAGACTGGCAGCAAGGTTAATGGCTGTTGTTGTTTTCCCAACTCCACCCTTTTGGTTTGCAAGTGCTATTACTTTTCCCATACTATAATCATTTAAAACAATTGTATTTTCTCAAAAGTTACAAAGATACCTGTTCGCTAAAAAACGCTGAAACGATTACAATTGCACATATAAACAATCGGGCTGTTTTTACTAACAGGTTATTAACAACTCGGTGGTTCTCCCTGCAAAAATAGCTATTCTTTTCCATAGTTACGATTAAAATATAGATGATTGATTGAGATTATGGAACGCAGATGCTTCGACAAGCCCAGCACAATTGACACGGGATTAACTCCTGTCTGCCGAAGCGGCAGCTCAGGCAGGGATTTGCGCTGATTTTTTCTCCATAAATAAATTGAACGAATTATTGATTACATAGCTACTAGTTTGCGCGATATACTTTCGCATCATTCGCATATTATCATAAAGCTAAACAATGGTTAAACGAATGTTGTATATTTGCAAATGGATTAAATATTTTTGAGAAATTGAGCCCAAACAATAAATGGTTTGCAATAGTTAACCCAAAGGCCGGAAGCGGGAAAGGCGAGAGCGATTGGCCAAAAATAAGGCTTTTACTCGAAGAGAAGGGGGTTGACTTCGAGTTCAGGTTTACAGAAAGGAAGTTTCATGCTGTAGAGCTTTCAGTTTGGGCTATAAACAACTCTTTCAGAAAGTTACTGGTAATTGGTGGCGATGGAACCCTGAACGAAGTTGTGAATGGGTTGTTCATCCAAAAAAGCGTTTCACCAAGCAACATTCTCATTGGCGTAATTGGTGTTGGCACAGGCAACGACTGGCAGCGAACATACTCATCGGCAAAAGGATACACCGAAAAAGTTGAAGCCATTAAAGAAGCCAAAAGCTTCCTTCAGGATGTAGGGGTAGTTCGGTTCTTTGAGTCGAAGGTTCAGCAAACCCGCTACTTTGCCAATGCTGCAGGCCTAGGTTTCGATGCTGCCGTAGCGCAAAATACGAATAAGCTGAAGGAGAATGGAAGGAGAGGAAAATTACTATACATTCTCAGCCTGCTAAAAACTCTTGTGAGCTACCAGTCCTCACTAATTAGCTTATCGATTGATGGGCAAACTATTGGTGGAACCATTTTCAGCGCAACCCTTGGAATTGGAAAATACAACGGTGGAGGGATGATGCCAACTCCAAACGCAAAGCCCGATGACGGGCTATTTGACATTACAGTAATTACTAACATTTCCCGAAGCGGTGTGCTCCGCAACCTGGGGAGGCTTTACAACGGATCGATACTTAACCACCCACACATAAGCGGATTTCAGGGGAAAGAAATCACGGTTTCATCGAGGCCTCCGGTGAACCTTGAGGCCGATGGTGAATCGCTGGGGAGTTCGCCTTTCACATTCTCAATTATTCCAAAGTGTATAAATGTAGTGGTTGGAGCCGACTTTGAGAATATGTTTGAGAGCTAGTAAGGGTCAACATCAACCGAAACGAACAGCGAGCCGTAGGGTTTATACTCCTTAATTCGGTTTATTTCCTGTACAATTACATCCTTTGCCTTGGGCAAAGCGAGGTTTCGCTCAAGCTTCAGCAGAATATCCTCGATGAACAGGTTTTGCACTCTGAATATTTGTGGTGGCTCGGGCCCTAACACACGGCCTTTGAAGAAAACCCTGAGATTATCGGCCAGCTGCTTTGCTGCTACCCCGGCCGTATTCTCGTTTCGATGCTTTATTGAAATTCTTACCAGTCTGTAGTAAGGAGGATATCGGTACTGGTTCCGTTCAACAAGCTGCTCACGAAAAAGCGAGAGGAAATCGTTCTTTACAACCTGCTGAATAACCGGATGATCGGGTTTCGAAGTTTGAATAATCACCATCCCTTGCCTATCGCGCCTACCAGCACGACCGCTTACCTGCGACATGAGCTGAAAGCTTCGTTCGTAGGCTCTGAAATCGGGGAAGTTTAGAAGGTTATCGGCATTGAGAATGCCCACAAGGCTAACCCTGTCGAAATCCAAACCCTTTGTAACCATTTGTGTTCCAACCAGAATATCGATTCTCCCCGATTCAAAATCGGAAAGAATTCGCTCGTACGATTTGCGCGACCGGGTTGTATCCATGTCCATGCGCTCAATTACGGCGTTTGGGAAAAATATTGACAGCTCATCCTCCACCTTCTCGGTACCAAAGCCCTTGGTTGAAATTCTTGTACTTCCGCAGGCCAAACAGGTATTCAGCGTTGGAATAGAGTAGCCGCAGTAGTGACAAACCAACTGGTTGCTGTTCTTATGAAGCGTTAGGCTAACAGCGCAGTGCTCGCATTGAGGAACCCAAGCGCACTCCTCGCACTCAACAAACGGCGAGTATCCGCGTCGGTTCTGAAACAGAATAACCTGCTCACCCTTAGCCAGCGTTTCTCCTATGGAATCGATGAGCTGGGGTGAAAACAGCGACTTCATTTGCTTCCGCTTTCTCGCCATAAGCGTATCAACCACAACAACTTCAGGAAGGCTAACATCCTTATAGCGTTGATTCAATTGAACCAAGCCGTACTTATCAACCTGAGCATTGTAGTACGATTCAACCGAGGGAGTTGCCGTTCCCAGAAGCACTTTTGCATTAAAAAAGGATGCCAACACAATGGCCGCATCGCGGGCATGGTAACGCGGAGCAGGGTTGAACTGCTTATAAGTGTTCTCGTGTTCCTCATCGACAATTACAAGCCCAAGCCGCCTGAAGGGCAGAAATACTGACGAGCGAACACCCAGCACAATATCGTATGCGGGCTTGGTGGAATCGTTGCCATCGGCGAGCAAACTCTGGTACACCTCAACCCGCTGGTTATCGCTAAACTTGCTATGGTAAACGCCAACCCGATTTCCGAAGAAACGCTTAAGCCGGTTAATAATTTGCGCAGTAAGCGCAATTTCGGGGAGAAGGTAAAGAACCTGTTTGCCCTGAGCTAGCATTTCGGTGATAAGCTGGATGTATATTTCGGTTTTCCCGCTCGATGTAACACCATGAAGCAGAACCACATTCTTTTCACTAAAGTGAGAAAGAGTGGACGCATATGCTTTCTGCTGAACCTCAGAAAGCACAACCGTTGCGCTGCTGTTGTCATCATCCTCATTTATTCGCGAAACCTCGCGTATTTCAACCTCAAAAACATTCTTCTCAACAAGTGAACTAAACGATGTAGCAGAAACCTGAGCTTTTTCCATTAGCTCTTTTTTTGGAACCCAGCCCGTGAAGATGCTATTGCTGGCTGCTGTAAATGAAAGGAATGCCATTAGCAGTTTCTGTTGCGCCGGTGCTCGTTCGAGATCGGCAAACAGCTGGTTCACATCGGAGTCGGTTTTTAAGCGGGAATGTAACCGAACGTATGTTTCGAGTTTGGGCTTGAATGCTGGCTCCATTGATTCATGCACGGTAAGCGCCCCCTTCTCGAGTAACGATTTTACCACGCCCAAAGGATTGCGAACATTTGCTTTAGCAGCAAGTTGTTGTACAGTTAGGTTATGCACATCATCGAACAAAGCCAGCACTTCAGCCTCATTGTCGGAGTAAATTTTTTCGTACTCAACCTCGCTATTTACTGAGAGTATGGTTTCGCTCTCCATTTTCAGCCCAGAAGGCAGAGCAGCTTTCATTACATCGCCCAGTGGGCACATGTAGTAGCTAGCCATCCACTCCCAGAATTTTAGCTGAATTCCAGAAACCAGAGGTTCAGCATCGATAACCTGCAGAATATCTTTGGTTTGATAGGCTTCGGGTGGATTTGAGTGAATACGGTGAACTATGGCCGAGTAGAGTTTCTTTTTACCAAACTGAACGGTAACCCTAACGCCAACCTTAACCTCGTTAACCAGCTCGCTGGGTACCGAGTAAGTGTAAAGTTTTGGCAGAGCCAAAGGTAGAATTATATCAACAAATATTTTTTTTTGCATTTTCAGTTGGGCAAATTTGCAAAAGCAAAGGTAACATTTTTGCGTAGGGTATGCGGAATCCAACGAACGTAAAAAAAAGGCTGAGAAAAAAATCTCAGCCCTTAAACAAATGGAATAGAATTTCGCTTACTCTTTTTCTAAAATTAACTTTTCAAGCCGTTCGAGGCGGGCTTTCAGCTCCTCGTTTTCGGCTTTTGCCTGCTTTAGCTCATCAATTTCAGCTTGTTGCTCTTTAATGGCTTGCAAGAGTACTGCAGACAGTTTTCCGTATGCAACAGACTTGTAACCCTCATGGTCAGTAAATACTAACTCAGGGAATACTGCCTCTAATTCCTGAGCTATAACGCCTATTTGTTCTCTTTCGGAGAAACCTTGTTTTACAAACTCATCTGTTCTGAACATGAATCTTACTCCTCTAATCATTTTAATCATTTCAGTAACTCCCTCCAAGGTTTTAACGTCTTTTTTATACCGAACATCCGAATCACTGGCCCAAGAACCATTTGTTGTTGCTCCTTTCCTCACATACATTGAGAAAGAAGAACTGAAACCACCATCAACCCAAAGACCATAAACGTCATAAACAGAACCAGGATTATAATTAACAGATGTAGATGCATTAAACTTTAAATACCGAGGATAAGGAGTTGTTCTAAACTCTCCATAAATTATAGGTGGATAGTTCGAGTTGTTGTGGATTCTTAAAGTATTGCTTTCGTTTAAGCCGTAGCCAACATCGTACCCAATATAAACGTTTCCGCTACCTGTTGTTTGGTCCTTGGCAGCTCTCCAGCCAATAATTGTATTTCGAGAACCGCTGGTAATTTTAGCACCAGCATTGGCACCAATTAGCACGTTTCCAGTCCCTCCTGTACATAAGTTACCTGCATAAGAACCAACAAAAGTATTCATTCCTCCAATTGCCATTTCACCGCTTGCATAACCAAGAAAAGTGTTGGAATTACCTGATTCATTAGTATAGCCTGCTTTGTATCCAAGAAAAAGGTTTGAATCGCCAGCAACATTTGAATAACCAGCCATATAACCCATGAAAATATTATTTACACCATCAATATTATTGTAGCCCGCTTGGTAACCAATGAAAGTATTATTGTTTCCGCCTTCATTATTATATCCGGCACGATAACCCATAAATAAATTATAGTTTCCATCATCATTATCTCTACCAGCTTCGAAACCAATAAAAACATTATTTGCACCTGAAATATTGGCTGTTCCTGCCTTATTGCCTACAAAAACATTACTAGCTCCACTTGAATTTGCTTTACCAGCCTGATAGCCCAGAAAAACGTTATAACCAGCATTATTAGTATAACCGGCCTCGTAACCTAAAAATGTATTGTAGTCAGCAGTTGTGTTTGTCCACCCACTTTTATAACCAATAAAAACATTGTAGTAACCATAGGTGTTATTGTACCCCGACTCATTTCCAAGAAAAACATTTGAGTATCCAGAAATATTACTATACCCACTTAAGTTTCCTAAAAACACATTGTAACGGCCAGTAGAATTTGTAAACCCACTCTGATTTCCTAGGAAAACATTGTAACTCCCATAGTATTCTAAAGTAGAACTACCTGTGTTATTAAACCCAGACTGAAACCCAATAAACACATTTTTATGACCATAGGTTGTTTTTTGCCCGGCCGATTCACCAATAAAAACGTTCTGCTCTCCGTAGGTAGAATTCTCTCCGGCTTTACTACCTAAGTATACATTCCCTCCTTTGTTTTGGTGAGTCCACCCAGCATGGTAACCAATAAAGGTGTTGTCGTCTCCGGTATTTTCTAACCCTGCCTCTAAACCTAGGAAAGTATTCAAATTCCCAGCACCGCCAACTGCACCTGTACGGTATCCGATAAAAATATTTTCATTACCTAAACTATTATTCATTCCTGCGTCAGTTCCAATATAAACATTCTTACTTCCATCAGTTACATTACGACCTGCTTGATATCCCATAAATGAGTTATACTGACCATTGTTAAGCAATAATCCCGCTTGCTGACCAATAAGGTAATTCTCGGGAGTAATGTCCATAAACCTATCTTCAATTCCCTTGCTCTGAGTAAGACCACCTACGGCGAAACCACCCTTGCTCCCCGATTTTGTAGGGGAAGTATTAACATATATCCTTGAACTATCGCGGGTAATGCGAAGGTAGTCTTCAGCTATTCCTTTACTTTGGGTTAGCCCACCCACAGCAAAGCCTCCTTTGCTTCCGCTTTTACCTAAGGGATCATCATCAATGTAAATACGAGCGCTATCGGGACTAATGTATAGGAAATCGGAAGAAGCTAATTTACTTTGGGTTAAACCCCCAACAGCGAAACCTCCTTTACTCCCACTCTTTGCGGCTCCCCCATCTACATAAATACGTGTACTATATCCTGTAACTTTCATTAAATCGTAGGGTAAGCCCTTGCTCTGGGTTAAACCGCCCACGGCGAAACCGCCCTTGCTACCGCTCTTTGTAACTGTGGTTGTTGTATCAATATAGATACGAACACTGTCGGGGGTTACTCGGAAGTACTCTTCTCCTGCCTTGCTCTGGGTTAAACCGCCCACGGCGAAACCGCCCTTGCTGCCAGCCTTACCTACATCACTAGCTACGTACATTCGTACACCGCTTTCGTATACAGCAAATACGATTTCGTTGTTACTGTTTCGAACCACAAATAATGGGGATTCTGGATCTACAACTGGAGTTCCTACTTGTAAACTCTGCCCAATAAGTGCTCCGCTAGCTTTTATGTTTCCCTGGACATCAAGCTGCTCAGTAGGTGTAAGGGTTCCAATACCTACCTTCCCTCCACTAGGACCATCAATGGTCATAGCTATGGGAATGTCTGCTTTTCCCGAAGCTCCTACATCGTTTACTGCAAAGTGGAGCCTACCCTGTGACCAGCTGCCGGTTCTCTCGGCAACAATGGCAGCTGTACCGGTATAGGCACTAGTATTTCCCAAAGTAAACTTTATCCCAGATGCGTATCCATTGCTAGCAGTATTCTGCCTGAAATCGGCAGCAAGGCTATTTAGAAGAATTCGATTACCCGACATTGGACTTGCAGTTTGCCTAACAACCAAATTGCTCTGCATATCGGTGGTAGCCATGTTAATTCCAACAAATCCTGAGTTGCTATTGTAGATATTGTTTCCTGAAACTGTCCAGTTACTGTAAGAGGGAGCCTGCCAGCTGCCTAACCCTGTACCATCAGACGTAAGGACCATCCCAGAAGATGGGTAACCGCCTCTAATTCGAATGGTTCCGTTTACATCTAACTTCGCTGTTGGTGAGGTTGTGCCAACTCCCACGTTCTGTGAACCATCGGTGAATACATTCGAGCTGGCAGTCCAGCTAGTACCATTGTGTACCAGCATTTGGCCAGAGGTTCCACTCACAACTGGGCCCTCGGGACCAACGGTGCCATCCTGCGCTATAATGCTCCAAGTAGAGCCGTTGTATACGTAGGACTTGCCATCGGTTGTGTTGTAGTAAGCCTGATTAACTGTTGGGCTAACCGGAGCACTGGCCAGTTCACCCAGCCACTGCACCGACACGCCAGGATTTCCCTGTGGGCCGGCAGGACCAGTTTCACCTTGTGGACCCTGCGGTCCTTCTGGAGCCTGAAATTCCACCCAATTTGCTCCATCATCCTTCGGTTCTGTTGTTGAAGTATAGGCATCAGTCTCACAGATGAACATTGAGTTCACCCCCGGTGTTGTGGACGATTCTGCAAAAACGTAGTCGCCCGAATCGTATAACGTACCTGAAACCCAATTCCCCTGGTTGACAAGCCCAGTACCAGGCTCTCCCTCTGGTCCTTGCGGGCCTTGTGGCCCAACTGGCCCCTGAATCCCTTGCAAACCATCCTGAGTAATTAATTCCCACGAATCGCCATCCCAGATGTACGACTTGCCAAGGGTTTGGTTATAAAACGCCTCGTTTTCAGAGGGTGATATAGGAAAACTAGTGAAGGTTCCCAGCCAAGATAACGATACTCCATCGGCACCGGGGGCTCCCTGTGGGCCAGTATCTCCCGTATCACCTTTGGAACCCTGCGGACCCTGTGGCCCGACAGCTCCCTGTGGTCCCTGAATCCCATCCTTTGCCATTACATCCCAGCCCTCGCTAGTCCATACATAAGAAATGCCGTCGGTTGTATTATAGTAGGCTTGATTCAAACTTGGGGAAGTGGGAGCCGATTCAAACTCGCCTAACCAGTCGATGGGAAGTCCGGGTAAACCCTGTGAGCCAGTATCTCCTTTTGGTCCCTGTGCTCCCTGTGGCCCTGTGGCTCCCTGTGGCCCTGTGGCTCCCTGTGGCCCTTCAGGCCCCTGAGAACCTGTGG